>Ga0209136_1001642_pt1 | contig 14441 bp, 8 predicted proteins | sample SaaInl0LU_22_DNA_FD_184640 | JGI IMG/M metagenome (GOLD analysis project Ga0209136, IMG submission 184640) | Marine microbial communities from expanding oxygen minimum zones in the Saanich Inlet - ESP_90LU_22_DNA (SPAdes) (version 2) | ecosystem: Environmental > Aquatic > Marine > Intertidal zone... | reverse complement strand
AAATCAATAGCTTTGTCTGGTAAAAAACGATTGGTAATATACCTTTGCGATAATTCTACAGCACCAATAATAGCTTCATCTTTAATACGAACTTTATGATGAGCTTCGTACTTTTCTTTAATTCCTCTTAAAATAGATATTGCACTTTCTGTATTCGGCTCGTCTACCAAGACTTTTTGAAAACGTCTTTCTAACGCTTTATCTTTCTCAAAGTATTTTTGGTATTCGTCTAAAGTTGTTGCTCCAATTGCTCTCAATTCACCTCTCGCTAAAGCTGGTTTTAAGATGTTTGCAGCATCCATAGCCCCTTGTCCACCACCAGCGCCAACAAGTGTGTGAATTTCATCAATAAATAGCACAATATCTCCATTAGAATTAGTTACTTCTTTGATAACTGCTTTTAAGCGTTCTTCAAATTCTCCTTTAAATTTAGCTCCAGCGATTAAAGCCCCCATATCTAAAGAAAAAATCAATTTTTCTTTTAAGTTTTCAGGAACATCACCATCTATAATTCTGTGAGCTAAACCTTCTGCAATAGCTGTTTTTCCTGTTCCTGGTTCACCAACTAAAATTGGATTATTTTTGGTTCTTCGTGATAAGATTTGTAATAATCTACGAATTTCCTCATCACGTCCAATTACAGGATCTAGTTTGTTGTCTTGTGCTAATTGATTTAAATTTTTAGCGTATTTACTTAAAGAGTTATAGGTTTCTTCTTGGTTTTGAGAAGTTACCCTTGCCCCTTTGCGTAGTTCTTTTATTGCAGCAATCAATAATTTTTTTGTTACACCTTGGTCTTTTAAAACCTGTGCTATGTTACTTTTCGATTTAAAAATTGCTAGTATCAAGTGTTCAATTGAAACAAAATCATCTTTCATGTTTTTAGCAATGATAACTCCTTCATTTAAAGTGCTACCAGCTTCTCTAGAAAGCATGATTTCTGCTCCGGTTACTTTTGGTAAACTTTGCAAATGGTTATCTAAAATTTCTTGAACAATATTTTTATTTACATTTAATTTTTTTAATAAAAAAGGCAATACATTTTCATCTACCTGTGTTAAAGCTTTAAAAATGTGTTCGTTCTCTATTTGAGAATGTCTAAAACGTTGAGCTATTTGTTGAGCAAGCTGGATAATTTCTTGAGACTTTGTTGTGAAATTAGTTAAATTCATATTCTTTTTTTTTTTAGAACAAGTATCAATTGTGATACCAAGTATTAAACAACTAAAAATCAAGTCTTTTTGTCTTTTTTTAGCTTGTATTGTCTGACTTTTTGTCTTTTTTCTAAATGTGTATATTTGTAGCTTAAATTAAAAAAAATAGAAGAATGAGCTTGTTTAATTCAATATTTGGAGGAAGTCGTAAAGCGGAAAAATCAACTGTAAAAAAGTCAGATTTTGAATGGTTAGCATTGCAAGATTTAACTCAAATTGAGACGATAAAAAAAGAATCGATTACTAATCCTGTGATCATTTTCAAGCACTCAACACGTTGCGGTATAAGTAAAATGGTTATCAAAAAATTTGAAAAGCTCTTTACTGAAGCTCATAAGAATTATAAAGTTTATTATTTAGATTTATTAAATTATAGAGAAATATCTAATGAATTGGCTAGCGCTTTTCAAGTTGTACATCAATCTCCACAGGTTTTAGTTATCAAGAATGGGACTTCTGTTTTTACTACTTCCCACGAGGCCATAGCAGATATGGATTTAAATACATTTATCTAAGATAAAACTTGCATTAAAGGTCAATTAAATCTTATTTTTGTTATTCAAAAAATCAAAAACTTTTGTCAGAAATACATAGTACCAAACCTACTACAGGAAAAGAATTGTACGGTTATCAAAAAGATGCTTTAGAAGAAATATTCAAGCGTTTTGAAACTGCACCTCAAGATTATCATTTGTTATATCAATTACCAACTGGTGGTGGTAAAACTGTAATTTTTTCTGAAATTGTAAGACGTTATTTAGAAACCTTTAAAAAGAAGGTTTTGGTACTTACTCATAGAATTGAATTGAGCAAACAAACTTCTAAAATGTTACATGAGTTTGGTGTGCGTAATAAAATTATCAATTCTACTGCCAAATTAGATGATCAACACGATTTTGATTGTTTTGTAGCAATGGTAGAAACATTAAAAAATCGTTTGAAAGATGATAAACTAGATATCTCTGACATTGGTTTGGTAATTGTAGATGAGGCACACTACAATTCGTTTACAAAAATCTTTAAGTTTTTTAGTGATTCTTTTATACTTGGTGTTACAGCAACTCCTCTAAGTTCTAACATAAAACTACCGATGTATGAGAATTATCAAGAATTATTTGTTGGAGAGTCAATTCAAGATTTAATAGATAAAGGTTATCTAGCAAAGGCAAACATGTATTCCTATAATGTAGGTTTAACCTCATTAGAGGTTGGAGCTAATGGAGATTATACGGTAAAGTCTTCAGAAGATTTGTATACCAATACAGACATGCTTTCTAAGTTGATCAGTGCTTACGAAGAAACTGCGAAAGGTAAAAAAACACTAATTTTCAATAATGGAATCAATACGTCAGTGCAAGTATATTATGCTTTTAAAAAGGCAGGGTATCCAATTGCACACTTAGATAATACCAATACAAAAAAGGAGCGTGAATTTATCTTAAAGTGGTTTAATAAAACACCAAACGCAATAATTACATCAGTAAGTATCTTAACCACAGGTTTTGATGAACCTAGTATAGAGGCAATTATTTTAAATAGAGCTACCAAATCGTTAACACTCTACTATCAGATGATTGGCCGTGGTTCTCGTATCTATAAAAATAAGAATACTTTTGATGTTGTTGATTTGGGAAATAATTTCTACAGGTTTGGCCCTTGGGGAGCAGACTTAGATTGGCAAAAAATGTTTAGAGCTCCTGATTATTATTTAAACACGATCCTTTCTGATGAAGAAATAGAAAGCACATTTCGTTACGAATTTCCTGCAGATATTAAAAAAGAATTTGCAAAATCAGCAGATTTGTATTTTAATATGAAAAAGGTTTATGTAGAAACGATCAGAGCAGGAGAGTCTTCTAAACGTGTTTTAGAAAAATCTATTGAACACCATGCAAAAATGTGTGTTGAGAATTCAGAAGATGTTTTTGATGCACTAATACTTTCAAAAAAACTAGGAGAGGAGATTGATGACAGAATTAACAGGTATGCAAAGTGTATTTCAAAAAGTACACATAATTTTGTTACTTGGTTAAAAGAAGATTATCGTAAAAAATTACATACCTACCTTAGAAATAATTTCGATAGAGATTTTGAAAAGATTCATGGTTATCCACCAGAAGAATAAGCTGTCAGACAATATTTTTTTAGTGTTAGCGTAATGTTTTACTAAAAAAAACATTCTTTTTTTCATTGTTAAAATCATGTTTACAAAAACTACAATCTTAGTATGTTAAACTAGTATTTTTAACTAATTTTGCAATAACAAAAATTTTTATCAAAATGCAAATAGATAACGAAATCTTTGACTTAATAGAACAAGAAAAAGATAGACAAATTAATGGTTTAGAGCTAATTGCTTCAGAAAATTATGTGAGTGAGCAAGTAATGTTGGCACAGGGTTCTGTGTTAACAAACAAGTATGCAGAAGGTTACCCTGGTAAACGTTACTACGGTGGATGTGAAGTTGTTGATGTTATTGAACAGATTGCAATAGATAGAGCTAAGAAGTTATTTGGTGCAGAATACGTAAATGTTCAGCCACACTCAGGTTCTCAAGCAAATACAGCTGTTTTTGCAACATGTATCAAACCTGGAGATAAAATTTTAGGTTTTGACTTATCTCATGGTGGACATCTAACTCATGGATCTCCTGTAAACTTTTCTGGTAAATTATATGTTCCTTCATTTTACGGTGTAGAGGAAGAGACTGGAGTTTTAAATTATGATAAAATTCAAGAAATAGCTTCTAAAGAACAACCTAAATTAATTATAGCTGGTGCTTCTGCGTATTCTAGAGATATTAACTTTAAGCGTTTTAGAGAAATAGCAGATTCAGTAGGTGCAATTTTAATGGCAGATATTTCTCATCCATCAGGGATGATTGCTGCAGGTATTTTAAGCGATCCTCTACCACATTGTCATATAGTAACAACGACTACACACAAAACATTACGTGGACCAAGAGGAGGTTTAATTATGATGGGTAAAGATTTTGACAATCCATTTGGTGAAACTTTAAAAAGTGGAAAACCTAAAAAAATGTCAATGTTATTAAATTCAGCTGTTTTTCCTGGAAATCAAGGAGGACCTTTAGAGCATGTTATTGCTGCAAAAGCTATTGCTTTTGGAGAGGCTTTAACTGATGAGTTTGTAGCTTATCAAAAACAAGTGCAAAAGAATGCTGCTACAATGGCTAAAGAATTTGTAAAAAGAGATTATAAATTAATTTCTGGAGGTACAGACAACCATTGTATGTTAATTGACTTACGCAATAAAGATATTTCAGGTAAAGATGCAGAAATTGCCTTAGGTAAAGCTGACGTTACAGTTAATAAAAATATGGTGCCTTTTGATGATAAATCACCTTTTGTAACCTCTGGAATTAGAGTTGGGGCATCAGCAATAACTACTAGAGGTTTAAAGGAAGATGATATGCTTAAGGTAGTAGATTTTATAGATAGAGCTATTCAAAATGCTACCAATGAAGAAGCGTTACATGCTATAGGAAAAGAAGTTGCAGATATGATGAAATCAAGAAGATTATTTGTAATGTAATTTGTATCAATAAATAACTAAAAACCACCTTTTTAAGGTGGTTTTTTTTGTTTAAGGAAAAGGATTCGTCTTTAATTAGTGATTACAAAAGTTTTGAAAATGAAGCGTATAACGTTTTGTTTAGCATAGATTTTAAATTTAGTCTATCCCTTACGATTCCATTCTCAAACTCTTTTTACCAAAACCTAACAGATATCTACGCTTTAAAGGAACTGCTATATAAAGGGTATAGCAGATTATAACGGCTTACCTCTTATGAACTCGATACAAGTGCAATATAATTTTTTAGAGTTGGTGGATTTTTACCGTGATTAAAAGGTAAACCTAAGCTTTCATTTTCTTTTTTAATTTTGTTGCACAGGTAACTGCTTTAGATGAAGATGGTACTCCTTATACTATATGTAATTTAGATTAGGTGAATGTACTAAAACTTCAAAATTTATTGAGTATGAGATAATTAAGTAGAGTGTTTTAAAAAATTTACCGAATCGTGTAAAACAACAAAAGTTGTTATTCATCAGATGCTCTATCTAATAAATTTTGATTGAAAGTTTTTGAAGTTGCTGCACCTAGCTTTTTAATATTTTCTACTTTTTTGATTAGGTTTCCACGTCCAGTTAGTTTTTTCATAGAAGAATCATAACTCCCTTGAACCGTTTTTAGCTGATTACCTACTTTAATCAAGTCGCTGGTTAAATTTACAAATTGATCGTATAAACTACCTGCCTGTTTTGAAATTTCTAATACATTTCTCTTTTGGTTTTCTTGTCTCCACATAGAAGAAACTGTGCTTAATGTTGCTAATAATGTAGATGTAGAAACCAGTACCACATTTTTATCTAAAGCCTCTAGATATAAGCTATTAACCCCATTTAAAGCCACTAATAATGCGGGTTCTATAGGGATAAACATTAATACATAGTCAGGAGAATTTATTTCATATAAAGCCTCATATTTTTTTTCACCCAATTCTTTGAAGTGTTTTCTAATACTTGTAATATGTTTTTTTAAATATTCTTCCTTTTCTTCTTTTGTTGAAGCATTTGCATACTTTTCGTAAGCTGTTAATGAAACTTTAGAATCAATGATTAAATGCCTACTGTCTGGAAGGTTGATTACAAAATCAGGTTTTTTTAAATTACCTATTTCATCCCTATACCCACCTTGTGTAGTGTAATGGATTTCTTTTGTTAAATTGGCTTTTTCCAGTAATATTTCTAATTGTGTTTCTCCCCAGTCACCTTGTATTTTACTATCTCCTTTTAGAGCATTGGTTAGGTTTTCTGCTTCTTTACTAATTTTAGTGTTTAAATCTTTTAAATTTTCTAATTGCTGTTTTAAAGCAGCATGCATTCCCTTATTATTCAATTGAGATTCAGAAACTTTCTTTTCAAAACTATCTATTTTTTCTTTTAATGGATTTAGTATTGTAGAGATATTATCTTTATTTTGTGTAGTAAATTTCTGTGACTTTTCGTCAAGGATCTTATTGGCTAAATTCTCAAATTCCTTGGTAAATTTCTCATTCAGTTGTCTTACTTCTTCTTTATTTGTAGAGAGTTTTTCTTCTAAATTTTTTAACTGTTCCTGTAGACTTGATTTTTGAGATATTAAGTTTTCTTTGTCTAGTTGAATTTTAGTAATATTTTTAGTTGATACTTTAATGTTTTCCTCTAAAACAGCTTTTGATTTTTCTAAACTTGTAGCTCTTTCTTCTAGTGTTGCTAATTTTTTTTCAGAAGCAATTTTGCTTAATAGCTTTCCTATATAAAAGCCAACACTTCCAAATATGATTGCTAAAAAAATATAAATGAGTAGTTCTGTCATGTTTTAATTTTACAACTATAAATTTATTGTTTTATTAAAATAAGCACAACTTTTTACACATTTTTAAATTAAAAAAATGTTTTTTTTTATCGTAAGTATACTTTTTTTAAGAAAAAATGTTCTAAAATTTTGCAGTAATAATTAAAAAAAATGATTTTGTATCAAGCAGAGAATAGTTTTAAAGGAGGGTGAAGGGTCTTGCTATAGGATGTGTTCACAAAAAAGCATATGTCATAAAATAAGGTCTTTAGTTGAAGTATATGTTTTATGACGCATATTTTTTAGGTATCTCTTGAGTTATTCCAACAATTACTTCTACTGCTTTTTGCATAGATTCTACAGGGATATATTCATATTTACCATGAAAATTGTGCCCACCTGCAAAAATATTTGGACATGGTAAACCTTTAAAAGATAGTTGAGAACCGTCGGTCCCTCCACGTATAGGCTTAATTATTGGGCTTATGCCTATATTGCGAAAAACTTCTTCAACAAGGCTTACAATATGAAAAACAGGAATTATTTTTTCTTTCATATTAAAGTATTGATTTTCAATTTTTAAAGAAATAATTTCTTCGTTGTAATTTTCATTGATTTGGTTGGTAATGTTATGGAGAAGTTTTTTCCTTCTTTCAAACAGCTCAATATTATGGTCTCTTAAAATAAATTGTAATGTTGTTTTTTCAATAGTGCCTTTGAATGAATATAGGTGAGAAAAACCCTCGTAACCTGTTGTTTTTTCTGGCACTTCATCAGAAGGGAGAAAAGATAAAAATTGGTTGGCAACTGAAATAGAGTTTATCATTTTTCCTTTTGCATATCCTGGATGAACAGATTTTCCACAAATAGTTACAACTGCTCCTGCAGCATTAAAATTTTCATATTCTAGTTCTCCAATTTGGCTACCATCTATTGTGTAAGCCCAGTCAGCACCAAATTTTTCAACATCAAATAAATGAGCACCTTTACCCACCTCTTCGTCAGGTGTAAAACAAATACGAATATTACCGTGTTTGATTTCAGGATGATTTATCAGGTATTCCATTGCAGAAACAATTTCTGTTATCCCAGCTTTATCATCTGCACCTAATAGAGTAGTGCCATCTGTTGTGATGATTGTTTGCCCTTTGTACTGTAATAAATCTTCAAAGGTTTTTGGGGAAAGTATGATGTTTTTTTCTTTATTTAAAACAATGTCTTTTCCATTGTAATTTTCGATAATTTGTGGTTTTATATTTTTTCCGACAAAATCAGGGCTGGTATCTATATGTGCAATAAATCCGATAGTTGGTAATTCTTTAGAAACATTACTGGGTAAAGTTGCCATTAGATAGCAGTTGTTATCTAGTTCAACATTTTGTAAACCAATAGCTTTTAATTCTTGTTCAAGAATTTTGGCTAATTTCCATTGTTTTTCTGTGCTAGGAAAATTTTTATTATTGGGGTCAGATTCAGTATCAACACTTATATATTTTACAAAACGATTGATAATATCTTTTTTAGATATCATGTTAAAGTAGGTTTAGTTTATAAATTGTTTTGGTCAACGAAAACTAGCTAAAAATTCATGATTTTCATCGCTTTTTATCAATTATTTTTTAGAATTAGTAGTAATTTTTTAATTTCATTATTATCAGAAGACGAACAACTTTTTTACTTCCGAGAAAATTAAATAGTAGACATTATTTTATACTTTTATATGAACATCCTTAAGAATCAACTCAAGTCTTTTTTAATATAATGTTTTAATGGTGAGTTTTTGCTAGTAGAATATCTAAAAGAAATTAAGAAAAGTAAAGTAGTAGCAAACATAAAAAATGCGAATTTTATTCGATATATTTATAGAGGTAGTTTGCAAGACTAAATTAAGGTTATGAAAAAAGCATTGGTAATATCTGGCGGAGGAAGTAAAGGGGCTTTTGCAGGAGGTGTTGCTCAGTATCTGCTAGAGAATGAAGAAAAAAAGTATGACTTGTTTCTAGGTACATCCACAGGAAGTTTAATGGTAAGCCATTTAGCATTAGGGATGGTTGATGAGCTAAAAGATATTTATTCTAATGTAAGCCAGCGCACAATATTTAATATTAGTCCTTTTAAAATTAAAAAAGTAGCAGGAGAAAAAGTAGTAAGTATCAATCATTTTAATACAATCAGAAATTTTCTTAGAGGTAAAAAAACCTTTGGAGAGAGTAAAAACTTACTACGTTTTATAAAAAAGTATCTTACTAAAAACATGTTTGATGAAATTAGACAAAGCAACAAAGAGGTTATTGTAACGGTTTCTAATTTAACAACAAATCATATTGAATACAAGAGTATTAATGATACTTCATATGATGATTTTTGCGAATGGATATGGGGTTCGTGCAATTATGTTCCTTTTATGAGTTTGTTAGAAAAAAATTATTGTCAGTATGCAGATGGAGGCTTTGGTTCTCTGGTTCCAATTCGTGAGGCAATTTTAAGAGGTGCAACAGAAATTGATGCGATTATTTTAGAAACAGAGGTAACTCAATTTAACAAATTGCATAGTAAGAACCCGTTTTCATTACTTTTTGATGTTTTTGATTTTATGTTAACACATGTTGAGCGTCATAATATTACCATAGGGAAGTTGGCTGCGAAAAATAAAGATGTCAAACTAAATTTGTTTTACACACCCACAGTATTAACCACAAATTCTTTGGTTTTTGATAAAAAATTAATGCGAAAATGGTGGCAATCTGGTTTAGATTACGCAAGATTGAAAGAGAAAGCAAAAATGAGTGAATTCAGGCCTCATGTACTAACAGATCAAGAAATGGACAAAGGCTTGGATGATGTTAAGTAATTAAATGTGTAGTTATGAAATTTGGTAAAGTAGATCATCCAGAAAATATAGATTTTACTATTCCTAAGACCAATAAAAATACCTTTAGGGTGCTAGAGAATGTAAAACAAAAAACAATTCCTAACTTCTATATTGGTTGTGCCAATTGGAATAGGGTAGATTTAAAAGGTTTTTATCCAAGAGGTACAAAAGATGAGTTGGTTTATTATGCACAACAGTTCAATTCTATAGAATTAAATGCTACTTTCTATAGAAATTTTTCTGCAAATCAATTTAAAAAATGGTATGATAAAACTCCAGCACATTTTAAGTTTTTCCCTAAGTTGGGTCAAGAAATTAGTCATTGGAAACGTTTAAAGGGGGTGCAAGAAGTTGTTGACGCTTATTTGGATAACTTCAGCATTTTAAAAGAAAAATTAGGAACTATTTTTTTGCAACTTAACACAAATTTTAGTCCTAAAAGTTTTAACGATTTACAAACATTTGTAGAAAATTGGGATAGCGATTTTCCCCTTGCAATAGAAGTTAGACATAAAGATTGGTTTAAAGATAAGACTGTTTTTATTGAATTGACAAACTTATTAGAAGCGTATAATATTTCAAATGTTGTTGTGGATACACCAGGAAGAAGAGATATGATGCATATGCGATTAACCAATAATGAAGCATTCGTAAGATACGTAGGAGCAAACCATGAAATAGACTATTCTCGTCTAGAAGAATGGGTTGGTAAATTACAAGAATGGGTAGATACTGGTTTAGAAAATATTCACTTTTTTATTCATCAGAGTTTGGAGACAGGATCTCCTTTGTTGGCTAAACACTTTATAGAAATCATTAACGAAAGATTTCAAACAAAACTAAAAATACCGAATGGAAAAGATGAAAACGAACAGCTGATTTTATTGTAAATTACTTGAGAAATACTAGGTTCTTACAACGATCGATAAGTTTACTTTTTTCTTTAGTTATTATTTTATAAATACTTGGTTTTTACTTTTACAAGGTCTAGAAGATTTATATTACTTGATGTTAAAATACATATTGTTAGACATTGGTCTTGCAAACTTAGAACTGTAAAATGCTTGAGGAGTAATAGAGTTGCTTTTTTTGAAAGTACTTTTAGCTTCTTTAGTAATTAATTTTATTGTAGCATCTAGCAGCGGATCAGATTTTGTTCCTAAAACCCCTAAATTCTCATAATCTTCTTTTAATAAAATTCCGGGGATATCAATTTCTGGTGTATAACCATTAATATCGTTTTGATTGTTTTTATTTACACTTTCAAAAACTAAAGGCTGCATAGCATACTTGTGGTTGCTATTTAAATTAGTTCCACTTTTTCTCAGGTTGTCAGAATCGTATAAAGTTATAGAGCCAACTTGCTTTCCTTTAGTTGTTTCGCCAATGATTTCCACATCTATGTAAGCGCTTAAAGCGTTGATTACTAATTCAGAAGCTGAGGCTGTGTTGTTGGAAACAATAAAATAAACCTTTGATAAATTTAAAGTATTTATTGGTTGTTCAGATTTGATAATTGTCTCAGTAAAACGATTGATAAAATTATCGTTATGTGTAGCGTTTAAAACTTTTGTATTCCACCTTTGTTTAGAAAAAACTTCTCCAGTAAACTGTCCTGTAATCATACTGCCTAAATAAATTGCAGATTGAACAAAGCCACCACCATTGTAACGTAAGTCAACAATAAGTTCGTTAATGTTTTGTGACTTAAAATTTCCAAAAGCAGTATTCAATTCGTCATCAAAAGAGCTGTTAAATTGGTTATACATTAGATAGCCAATTTTTTTAGTCCCTTCTGAAAATACATTTGCAACTAGAATTGGATTTTCAGTAAATTCAAATTTTGCTAACGAGATTGAAGTGTTTGTGTTTGTAGGGTTTCCGTTATTGTAATTTGCTAGGTGAATGGTGTAATTGGAGGAGCTATCTTCAAAAAGTAATGATTTATAATTACTAGTTGTCAATGGGGTGTTATTTATCTTATTAAAAACCATTCCCCTTTTAATCGCTGTACTAGAAGCACTGGTGTTGGGTATGACATATTCTACAACAGCGAAAAGATTGTTTTGATTATTGGTGTACCGAAATAATTTAAATTCCATTCCATTTGATGTCGAAATTCCTTGAAATGTTTTTTCTAGTTCATTGTAGTCATTAACAAAAACAGAAAAACGGTCAGTAATGCCAGGGGCAAATAATAAACTATAAAAACTTTGTCTTGGAGATTCGAATTGTCTGAAATAACGATAAATTTCTTCTTCGTTATTAAAAAAATTATTTGCTAAAACAGGTACGTCTTTTTGCCATAGATAAAAAGCATTTAATCCTCTCCAAACGAAAAAATTAATTTCATCTTCTCTTGTAATATCGGTGCCATTAATAGTTAAAACTTCATCCTCTTTTGTACAAGAGTTGATCATAATCAAAAATGTGAAAAACATTAGGTAACCCTTTTTCATTTCTTTAAAATTTATATTCCAAGAAATTGTAAAATAATGTTTTTTATTTAGTATTTGCTTATTCTATTCCAACAAAAATATTGTCTTTTTCGTCGTAAAGCAATTAATTACGAGATAAAGAAGCTGATCTTCGTACAGAAATTGATGTGAAATTTACTAAAATTACGATTTTGTTAGTGAAGTGTTGCTGTTTATTAGAGATATAGATAAGTATATAAGAAAAATCAGCTATAGTAGTTTTGTTTACAAGAAACGTAGATGTTTGTAAAACACCAAATTTAGCAGATTTCTTTACTGGAAAGAGAAGGAAAAAGTAAATAAGCATCATAGAAAATCTAATATTCGCTTTGTGTTGTGTACTATTATTTTAAACTTTTAATATCTTGCAAAACTGTTATTGCCTTAAACTTAACTAGCCATTAACAAGTTTAGTAGTATATTTTACTAATTTTGAATAATAAAAGTCTATCGTTTATGAAGAATCACTGGATTTTAATCTGGTTTGTTTTGGCAACCACCTTTTTATCTCAGGCACAAAATAATACTAATTATAGAGCAGAAAGAGAAAAAACACATAACCTAATCCATACGAAGCTAAAGGTTGATTTTAATTTTTCTAGGCAGGAGTTAAATGGAGAAGCTTGGATAACTGCAAAATCTCATTATTACAGTACTAATTCATTTATATTAGATGCAAAAGCTATGATAATTCACGCTGTTCGTATGAATGATAAACCATTGGTTTACCAGTATGACAGTCAACAAATACAAATTGAATTGCCAGAAGTTTTTGGAAAAGACCAAGCTTTTACGATTTATGTAAAGTATACAGCTCGTCCAGAAAAAGTACAACAAAATGGTAGTGCAGCTATTACAGATGCTAAAGGATTGTATTTTATAAACCCAGAAGGTATAGATAAGCACAAACCTATACAGATATGGACACAAGGTGAAACTGAATCAAGTAGTTGTTGGTTTCCGACAATAGATGCACCAAACCAAAAAACTTCTCAAGAAGTGTATATTACAGTTCCTAAAAAGTTTGTTACTCTTTCTAACGGAGCGTTAATTCGTCAATCAGTAGTGGGAGAAAACAGAACAGATTATTGGAGGTTTGACGAGAAACACGCTCCATATTTGTTTTTTATGGGAATTGGAGAGTATGAAATTATTGAAGATGTTTACAAAGATATTCCTGTAAATTACTATGTGGAAAAAGAATATGCTCCTCATGCAAGAGCAATTTTTGGAAACACTCCAGAAATGATTGGATTTTTCTCTAAAGTATTAAATTTTGAATACCCTTGGAATAAATACAGTCAAATTGTTGGTAGAGATTATGTTTCTGGAGCAATGGAAAATACTACAGCTGTTATTCACGGAGAAGGAGCTTATCAAAAACCAGGTCAGTTAATTGATGAGAATCGTTGGGAGACAACAATAGCCCATGAGTTATTTCACCATTGGTTTGGAAACCTAGTTACGTCAGAGAGTTGGAGTAATCTTACTTTAAACGAGTCTTTTGCAAATTATAGCGAATATTTATGGTTAGAACATAAATACGGCAAAACTCAAGCAAGTGTGCATTTGTATGAGAATAACAAAGCATACTTTGATAGTCAAGATTTTGATAAAGCATTAGTGCGCTTTAATTATAAAGATAAAGAAGACATGTTCGATTTGGTTAGCTATAATAAAGGTGGGGCCATTTTGCATATGCTGAGAAATTACTTGGGGGATCAGGCGTTCTTTGAAGGGTTACAAAACTATTTAAAGCACTACAAATATAAATCTGCAGAAGTACATCAACTACGATTGGTATTTGAGGAGCTTACAGGAAAAGACTTGAATTGGTTTTTTAATCAATGGTTTTATGGAGCAGGGCATCCAAAGTTAAATATATCTTATGATTACAATACTTTGGAACAAACAGTTACAGTAAATGTAAAGCAAACACAGTCAGGGGTATTTCAGTTTCCTTTTGCTATTGATATTTTTGAAGCCAATAAACGCAAAAGACATAATGTGTTTGTAGCTGGTAAAGATGCTTCTTTTAAGTTTTCTTATAACGAACAACCTCAGTTAATTCAGGTGAATGCAGATGGTGTGCTTCTATGTGAAATTTCAGAATATAGAAATTTAGAAAAATCTATTTTTCAGTTAAAAAATGCCGTGCAATACCAATACAGGAGGTTAGCTTTAGAAAATATAGTGAAATATCAATCGGCTAAAGAAGCTTTTCATGCAGTTGTAGCTGCACTTGATGATAAAGCTGATAAAATTAGAATACTAGCCTTAGAAAAAATTGATTTGAGTAACAAATACGTAAAAGCAGGAGCTATAAAAAAGATTATAAAAATAGCTAATAATAACAAAAAAACTCTAGTTCAGGCAGCTGCATTAGGTACATTAGCAAAGCTAACAGATTCTTCTTTAAAACAGCTATTTGAAAATGCTTTAACAAGTAAGTCGTATGCTGTTTTAGGAAAGGGGTTGGTAGGGATTTATTATATTGATAAAGAACTTGCTATAAAA
>Ga0209136_1001639_pt1 | contig 14451 bp, 17 predicted proteins | sample SaaInl0LU_22_DNA_FD_184640 | JGI IMG/M metagenome (GOLD analysis project Ga0209136, IMG submission 184640) | Marine microbial communities from expanding oxygen minimum zones in the Saanich Inlet - ESP_90LU_22_DNA (SPAdes) (version 2) | ecosystem: Environmental > Aquatic > Marine > Intertidal... | reverse complement strand
AGAAGACTTCTTCAACTACGAAGAAAAGTATATTCTCAAACCCGCCAAGGGTCGGATGAAGTATACACTCATAAACAAAAAAACAGGAAAGGGTGGACGTCAAGGTGAACGCGTGTACTCCATCGACGACTATGGGCCGACGATATGTGCATCATCCGGTGGTCCGGGTTCAAAAACGGGTCTATACGAAATTGATGGGAAGATTAGAAAACTTACCATCAAAGAGGCACTTCAAATGTCAGGGTTTAGCCCAGAGTATCGTTACGGACCCAAGGATAACATGCTGTTCTACATTGGTAACAGTATCGTTGTCAATGTGTTAGATGAATTACTACAGGATATGTAACGTCTAGTAGAGATGGAACAATCTTGAACTGAATATCATCGGCACTCTTGCGTCCACCATCACCACCCTTGCGTTGAAAAGTAAACGACGGTCCAAGTTCAACAACCGTTTTCGAATCCCTGATGGAAAAGTCATACTGCATCAGTGATTCGATCACATCCTTCATAGCCACAAACATGATTTTTTTTCGAGTCGCATCTCTCTTGTCCCATTCTGTTATACACAGAACGTCGGGCTTCAGATCCCCGTGTCCAAGAAGTGCATGCTCCAGGATTTCTCTCTTCGATGCGTTGAGTGTCTCGATGATACAGGGATCAAAATACTTTTTATGTTCACATCGTTCCTTCAATAGTGTCTCGATCGGTTGAAGATCGGGTATGACAGAAACAAGACTGTCCACTGTACCCCTTGAAATCTGCTGAAACTGTCTCGCTTTACTTTTCTTCACTTGTATGTTCATATGACCATTCGTCAGGTCGACTTTACTTCTACGATCATCGTTGACTCGAAAGTCGTTTTCGATATAGGACGCTACCCACTTTTCTTCGCTGTACCCTCTTTTCGCAGTGGAAGCATTAACTCGCTTTTGTGAAAGATACAAGAGGTTTACGGCTCCCGTAAGAATATCCATGTTTTTACATACCGATTTGGTTGGACTTAGGTATTTTTTTCCCGGTTGTACTCGTGTTGGTGGGACGATCCATTGGCCGAGCGGTACTCTCAATGTCCTGAACATACCCTATATATTGTGATACACCGGTTTGAATTTGAGCTAACGCAGTATCGATCACAATCTTGTTGAGACCCCTGACCTGGGCCTGGACCCGTTGGTGATGGTCACCAGCATTGTTGATGAAGACCACACGCATGATGGCGAACAGGTCGTCTGGGTTTTGATAATCTATCGAGATCCCAGTCTTGTCCTTGAACGCCTGGCGAATACCTCTTTGGAGAAGATTCCTGTTGAAGTCAGAAAAGAACAGTGTGTTCAGGGGAGTCGAGCATTGTTGAATAGACTTGACTTCCATTTTATATAAGCCCCGAAAAAAAACTATTCGTAAATACTAAACGATGAAGTTTGCTGACTTTGATGAAGCCTATACACCCACGATCAACAACGTCAACCCAGAGCCTGTGTGCAAGAGTGGCGAATGTTTTGTCGCGTCTTACCCCCCAGTCGCCCCCCCAGGTGAAGTCGGTCCCTTCTATACCAACACCTACCTGTTACAGTCGGATCGCCGCAAAGAGGTTGCCGGCCCTGTTCCCGTTCGTAGTCGCGATTTCAAGTAAGTTAAAAATAATGTAGGTATGTTAGATAATGAGGGTCACGAAACGTTCCGGTCGTATTGAAGACATGAAGTTTGACAAGGTCACGAGTAGAATTTCAACACTCACTGATGGTCTCTCTGAAAATGTTGATTCTTCCAAGGTTGCTCAACAGGTTTTCTCTTCCATGTACGACGGTATCACCACCCACGAAATCGATACGCTATCGGCCGAAATTTGTATCGGTATGATTACATCAGATCCCGACTATGAAGTTCTCGCTACTCGTATCGTCGCCAGCAACATCCAAAAAACTGCCCCCAACACGTTTCATACCGCAATGAAAAAACTCGCATCGAGTGGCATCGTCACGAACGAAGTCGTAGAAGTCGCAGCACAGGTGAAAGATCACGTCAGGAAGGAACGCGATTTTGATTTCGGATACTTCGGTCTAAAGACACTCGAAAAGAGCTACCTCCAGAAGGCTGATGGTAAGATCATGGAGACACCACAGTATATGTTCATGCGTGTATCCATCGGAATCCATGGTAAAGATGTACCCGCTGTCATCGAAACCTATGACATGATGTCCCAGGGGATGTTCATTCATGCGACACCGACTCTATTCAACGCTGGTACGCCACGACCACAAATGAGTTCGTGCTTCCTCATCGCCAACAAGGAAGATTCGATCGATGGCATCTACGGAACCCTGACCGAATGTGCTCAGATTAGTAAATGGGCGGGTGGTATCGGTATGCATATTCACAATGTCCGAGCCAACAAGTCGCGAATCCGAGGTACCAACGGGCAGTCTGATGGGATCATTCCGATGCTTCGTGTCTTCAACTCGACCGCTCGCTACGTAAACCAGGCTGGTCGTCGTAAGGGGTCCATCGCGGTCTACCTCGAGCCATGGCACTCGGATATCATGGATTTTTTGGAACTGCGTCTCAACCAGGGTGATGAAGAAGCTCGTTGTCGCGATCTCTTTTCGGCCCTGTGGATTCCAGACCTTTTCATGAAGAGGGTCGAAGAAGGTGGGAACTGGTCCCTCTTCTGTCCAGACAAGGCACCTGGACTTTCAGACTGTTACGGTGAAGAGTTTGAAGCTCTCTACAAAAAATATGAAGAAGAGGGTCGTGCGAACGAGTCTGTTCCAGCCACTGAAGTATGGAAGGCGATCCTAAAGTCTCAATCCGAGACTGGGACTCCCTACATGCTCTACAAAGATTCGTGTAACGCCAAATCGAACCAAAAGAATCTTGGTGTCATTAAGAGTTCCAACTTGTGTGTCGCCCCAGAGACTAAGATTCTCACGAATGATGGACAGCAGACGATATCAGAACTTCAAGATCAAGATGTTGAAGTCTGGAATGGTGAAGAGTTTTCAAAGGTCACTGTTCGTAAGACTGGTGAAAATCAGAAACTTCTCACGGTCACTACGAGCAAGGGTCTTTCGATTCGGTGCACCCCCTATCATAAATTCTGGGTCGTCGGTCATGATGAACCCATTGAAGCTCAAAATCTCCAAAAAGATATGAAAATTATTAAACACTCGTTGCCCGTGATTAAATCAAACGACAAAAAGATGAAATATGCATACACACATGGTCTTTTCTGTGCTGATGGAACGACATCATCTTCTGGTGACCCGAAGAGATGCTCTTACATTGCGAAAGAAAATGGTCTTTGTATGCGTCACCAGTTAAATGAAAAAGAATATGAAAACGATGGTACTTGTCAGGCTAATTCACACTCTGAACAAAAGTGGTTGGATCTCTATCATGGGAAGAAGGAACTCATGAAGTTCACGGAGTATGATTATGCTTCTACGAATGATACATGTAAGCGAATTCGTCTTCGTCTTCCAAAAGATATCGACGAGAAGTTCGTCGTACCCGTGAATTATTCACTTGAAACCAAACTTGAGTGGTTAGCTGGTTTCATGGATGGTGATGGTTGTGTCACGAAACATATCGGAGGTCGGGGTGTTTCCATTCAGATTGGTTCTATTCATTACGATTTCATCAAAGATATTTTACTTATGCTTCAGACTATGGGTGTAAGTTCTCGTATCAATACGACACGAGATGAAACGTCTAGGGATATGCCAGGTGGTCGATACACATGCAAAAAGCTATGGCGTCTTCTCATTCCAAGTGGTGGAGTTGAGCTTCTGAAGTCTCTCGGTCTTCAGACGAAACGCTTGGATCTCGAGACCGAAGCTCAACCAAACCGCCAGGCACTTCACTTTGAGAAGATAGTTTCCATTGAAGACCTTGGTGACATGGCGGACACGTTCTGTTTCAATGAGCCACTCAAACATCGTGGTGTGTTTAATGGTATTCTCACAGGTAACTGTACCGAGATCCTGGAATATACCAACAAAGATGAAACGTCGGTGTGTAACCTCGCTTCGATCGCCCTCCCCAAATACGTCAACAAGGAGACGAAGACCTTCGACTACGACAAACTTCACGAGACGACGAAGATTGTCACCAAAAACTTGAACCGTGTCATCGATCGTAACTTCTATCCCGTTGAAACGGCTCGCCGTTCCAACATGAAGCATCGACCTATCGGGTTGGGGGTACAGGGGTTGGCGGATGTATTCAATCTCTGTGGTCTTCCCTTCGACTGTGAAAAATCTCGGTTGATGAATGCTCACATTTTCGAGACGATCTATCACGCTGCGTTGGAATCTAGTTCTGAATTGGCCGAAGTTGATGGTCCCTACGAAAGCTTTGAAGGATCGCCAGCCTCGAAGGGTATCCTACAGCCAGATATGTGGGAAGGTGAAACAAAGTTTAGTGGTCGCTACGATTGGGACGAGATGCGTAAAAGGATTATGACCAAGGGATTACGTAACAGTCTTCTCCTGGCACCCATGCCCACCGCATCCACTGCACAGATCTTGGGTAACAATGAATGTTTCGAACCCTATACGACAAACATTTATCTTCGACGCACACTGGCCGGAGAGTTTGTCGTTGTCAACAAGCATCTCGTTGAAGATCTCAAGAGAGTTGGTCTCTGGTCAAAGGAGATGAAGGACCTCATGGTCAAGGCGGGTGGCTCTATTCAGAACATCATCGACATCCCCGACGACATCAAGAAACTCTATAAAACTGTATGGGAAATCAGTCAGAAATGCATCATTGATATGGCTGCTGACCGTGGGCGTTTCATTGATCAGTCACAGTCCATGAACCTCTTCATGGAGAGTCCTACGATGTCCAAGCTGTCGTCGATGCACATGTATGCATGGAAAGCCGGCCTCAAGACGGGTATGTACTATCTCCGCTCAAAAGCCAAGGCTCGCCCCATCCAATTCAGTCTCGAACCGGAGTGTGTCGCGTGTTCCGCTTAAAGTTTATGATACACCATAGGATATACCATGGTGATCAAGTTTGACCAAGTTATTGATGATATCAAGATTGCCGACTATAGTAACCGAAAGATTGTTCTCTCTACACAGAAGGGTGAACCCATCCGTTTTCAGATTCCGAAGATGTATATGCCCTTCGGTATCTCTGGATTTACACCGGAAATCGGTAACAAAAAATGGAATGTTGATTTCTCTATGAGAGGATTCGACGAGAGTGAAGGTATCATCAAGAAGTGCTACGACGTACTCCGACAGATTGAGGATAAGATTATCAACAATGTCGCGGAACAAAGTGAAGAAATTTTCGGAAAGAAGATGACCTACGACGAACTTCGTCCACTTTTTAATTCTAACATCAAGGAGACACCTGGTCGTGAGCCAAAGTTTCGTGTTAAAGTTGATACGGATTTTGAGGGAAAAATTAAACCGTTTATTTACGACCAGGAAAAGAAGGATATCCGCTGTGTAGCGGAAGATGGTCTTCATTCACGAACTACAGGTTCTGCCATTGTTGAACTCAATAGTGTGTACTTCATGAACAAGAAGTTTGGTTGTACGTGGAAGCTGTACCAAATGATGGTCTCGGATATCCAACGCCTGAAGGGATTTCAGATTATGCTCGATGATTGAGCAACAAAATGTGATAAATCGCTTGAGCATCTTTTAATATTTTACCCTGGAGCCGTACGAATGACTTGGGATTGATCCCAGCCTTGATCTTCGCCATTCGTACGGATTCATCCCATAACACGAGTGTCATTATTACTTATTACATCTTTTTTATTTTCTTCTCGTACTCCTTCGTACCCTCCTTAGGCTGAAGCTTGAAGCCATTCTTCTTGGGCTTGAAAACCTTCGTCATCGCCTTATTACCCTCACGCTTCATACGATCCATAGCCGCACACGACGCAGCCTTGCTCTTGATTCGGCCATCACTACCCCGAATCAGATCCTTTTTAACGAGACCACCAGGGGTCTTGGCAGCAGTACCATGGAACACCTCCGCTCGAGAACCGATATTCTTCATCATTTATATTATGCACGGAAAATTTTCTTGATGTCCAGAATTGAGATGGAACTTTTTCTTTCCTTGACTGGAATCTGATCTTCGAGACGTTTGTCATGCAACACTTCTGCACAGATCGTAGACTTGTGACCCTGGAGTGCCATCATATCTTCTTCGACACTTTTTTCGTACACAAACTTTTTAACGTAGACCGTCTTCGTCTGACCGCTACGATGGCTACGACCAACAGCCTGTAGTTCAGTCGCAGGATTCCATGAAGGTGCCGTGATATAGACACGCGTTGCTTCTTGAAGGTTCAGACCCGTTCCACCAGACTTAATCTGAATGATGAGGACGGCATTGCTCTGAGCCTTCTTGAAAAGACGCATCTGTTCGAGACGATCCTCTTTTGAGACGGATCCATCAATCCTGAAGACGGGACCCTTGATATTTTTCTGGATATGATTCATCTCACCTGTAAACTGACAGAAGACCAACGCCTTTTCATCAGGGTGACCTTCAATCATACGAAGTAGGGTATCCATCTTCCTCGATCCACCGACCCATAGTTCGGCTTCCGTCTCAGTCTTTTTGGCGACACCATCGTAGTACATCTGCGGCCAGATGCAACACTGCCTCGCCCGAAGAAGACACTCCAGGAGTTCCATGTTTTTGGCACTGATGTTCGTCGTCGTCTTGAAGATTTCGCGAACAGTCTCTTGGGCATCTTCGAAAACATATTCGTAGAGACGTCTTTCTTCCCGATACATTTCGAGTTCGACATTTTCGAAATGACACTCGGGGATGTCGTTCATGTCGAGATCCTTCTTGGTACGTCGAAGAATGTAGATATCCTTCACCTTGTTTGACATACCCTGAACCAACACACGAGGGATACCCACAAATTCACATAGAGACACAAAGTCGTTCATCGAATTGAAGACAGGGGTTCCCGTAACGACCCAGCGGATATCAGAACGGAGAGCGTTCACATTCTTGAAAATCTTCGAGTTTCGGTTTCGAATCTCGTGAGCTTCATCAAGAATGATCCGATCCCAGTGAATTCCATGGAGTCGAGAACCCATCCGGATGACAGAGTAGGGTGCAACCACGACGTCGACAAAGTTGATGTTTGTCGAGTCACGATCCGGTCCGTCCCACGCCTTGCAACGCAAAGATGGAGCAAACTTGGTAATTTCATCAACCCATTGGGAGACGATGGATTTCGGGACGATGATCAGAGTCTTCCGCTTCTTGTTGCCCAAGATGGTCGCAATCAATTGCACCGTCTTTCCAAGACCCATTTCATCACAGAGGAAACCACCCTTCGGCTTACCGATGTTGTTTTCCATGGTCAACATCCACATGACACCTTCTTGCTGATAGGGTGCATAGAGCCTAGCAGCAAGAAGAGACTTCGCGTTGTTATACAGTTGTTCAATCATTGTTTGGATATTTCATAATCGTCAGTCACTTAGGTAGTCATCGTCAGACATTTCGATGATTTCACACTGAACTGGTTTCTCTTCCTTCTTTTTACGAGGTTTCTTCTCCTTGGGCTTCGGGAGTTCGTCGAGGTGTTCCCGGTAATAGAGAACCTTGTCCCAAAATTCACGCATGACGGGCAGGTAGGTCTTCCACCATTCACGATCACGGGGTACATTGACGACATCGAATTCTTCTGGACGAGGCCAGTTCGTCTCAGCAGGTTTATACTGGATGAAGTCAGCTGACTCTAGATCCAGGATTTCCATACAGAGTTGAAGCTGTGGCATGTAATGCTCAGGTACTTCACCCGGAATAATCTTACGTTGAGGAGGACACTTGATTTCAACCAACTTCCCAGACTCAGTCACACCATCGGGACTTCCACCGAGCCAGTCCTCAACTGGGTGTGGACATAAACCCAATTCATGGACAACTTCACCATGACGTTCTTCGTAGAGAATACGAGCTTCGTCCTCGTACTTTTCACCGTGACGTGTCGCTTCATTGCCCATGAATTTTTCACCGAGGCCACACTTCTTCAATAAGAGACCTTCAGGTGTTTCGTATTTGTTCTTTCCAATGGCTGTCGCGGCATCGCTAGCTGTCAACATCTTTCCACGGAGGGCGAGCCATTCTTCGGATTTCTGTGCAGCGTATTCTCTTTCTAAAGCAGCCTTGACATTGGGGTGCATGTTACTCATCTATGGTGTGACCCTTTTAAACTACTTGGTGGGTAAAAATACGATTGTGCGGCGTATTGTTCCGCTTGTTTTTTACTTTTGGCACAGCCCCTACCGAGGAAGGTATTATCGACATAGACATCAATCACGAAGACACCATTATCGTGAGCCGTAACACGATAATCGGGTAACGTGAGTCCATTCGTCTGACAATATCGCATCAGATGATCTTTGAAGTTATCATCAACCATGATGGACTGCATGTCTATGAATTCTGGGTTTTCGTATATGCGTAGGATAAACTGTTTCGCATGAGCGAGGCCAAGGTCCAAATAGATCGCACCCACGAGAGCTTCAAAGACATCCTCTAAAATCTTAGGATTGTTGTTCCAACCATTTCGCATACCCTTTTCATCCATTAAAACCCAATCATGGAGTCCCAACTTTCGAGCAATGGCCGCCAAGGTTTCACTTCGTACAAGTTTGGTACGAGCCTTTGTCAAGAACCCCTCCTGCTTACTTTCGTGTTTGTCAAATAAAAATTTCGTAATCACAAATCCCAGTACGGAATCACCCATAAACTCCAACGTCTCGAATGATTCGTTGAGTTCATCATGTTCCTTGATTGCAGATTTATGTGTAAAAGCTTTCTGGTACAAAGTTAAGTTATTAATCTTTGTACCAACAAGGTCCTCAAGTTTGGATCGTTGAAGGTTCATTTAATTAAGAATGTGTTTAGGCTTTATCCTCCTTAACGTAGTGGGGGCTAAGGAACTTCTGGAGGTTAAGGTAGGTGACCTGCGTATCGCCGGGCTCGAGAAGGTTCTTGAGCTTATCGTCCATAACAAGGACGCGGCCGTTGTCGGGGTGCTTGAGACCCTTGTCGGTGATGTACTTGTTGATCGCCTTGGTTACCTCACTGCGAGAAATGAGTTCAGTCTTCTTGAGACCGAGGAACGCACGAAGCTTGTCGGAAACCTTCTGCTTACGGTTGAAACCGTTGTTCTCCGCACGCTTCTTAGCCTTCTCACCGTCGGGGTCGTCCTGCTTCGCCTTGACCTTGCGAACAAGCTTAGTGAGGGACTTAAGTTCGGAACGGATGGCAGCGAGCTCAGTAGTAATGGATTCGAGAGACATTATATCTTACTTAGGTTTCAACTCTTTAAGTGATTAAAACAGGGCAAAGGTACTTGCGAGTATCAGTATACACAGGATGATACCGACCCACATTAATATGCGTCGATTGTCAATCTCTGTCGATGAGAACTTATCGACGATGGCATAGGGTTCACGGGGCGAAACTCCAGCACACTGCCCTGGACACCCACCACTACAGCAACTCGCGTCACACATGAAAACGCTGTCGCCCCGTTTGTATCCACATATCTGCTTCCTCTTGGGGTTGTTTTCAGACAGGAGAGCGTAACACCTACATGTTTCCGTCGTCTGGCATGAATCCCTGTTACAGTTCATTTTTATATGTGTAGATTATAATATGGATACGTATGTTTACAGTGAAGCCACGTTACAAAAATTCATGAAGAAGAATTTATTCTTCGATGATCCCGTATTGGAGAAATATTACGAACGTGGCGATGTTCGTTCGTTTCGTTCGAGGGTGACACGGTTGCACAAGAATGAATCCTTTGAAAAAATGTTGTACGCTTTCGTGACAGACCTCAGTAGAGATATCATTCTTAAAACAGTGAGTGAGATCACAACCTATGTGCAACCCATGGGTGACTTGATCATTTCTGGTGGTGAGGCGTACAACTATTATGTAGAAAAGGGTGACCGAATCGTCACGAGTGATATTGATACAAAGTTTGTTCCCAGAATACCCTATGACATGAAATTTTTTGGTAAACTGCAAGCCACAAAGTTGTTGTTATGGGATAAACTCGGCGAAATCTGTGTCAAGATTCAAGACGTGGTTCGGAAGCGTCTCATGACAAACTCCAAACTGGCCACATTCCTTGGATTCAAACCCACTAATAAAAAGCCGTTGGTCACCAGGAGATATACACTGATCAAGAAAAAGAAGGAAGTCTCGAATTCACCCAATGTTTCCGAAGGTGATGTCCTCATCGATGTAGAACTCTTTGCACTCGATCTTAACATTCGAGCATTTTCAATCGAAGCAGGTAAAATAGAAGAACGTGTTCTGGGTGGGTTTCTCGATATACCCTTCATGCGTCCAGGTGAATTCGGATACGAAATCATCGACACGAGACGCAAAGGTCTTACCTACATGAATCGTCACTCAAATAAACTCGTGATTGACAAGAATATTTACATAGCAGGTAAAAAGTTTCTCGTTGACGACATCTACCTCATGCAGAAGCTGGGTCTCCGCCCCGAAAAGAAGATCAAGGACAAGCAACGCATGTTCAAACTCGTGAAGATGTTGACCGGAAAAGCGAAGGCTTCCGATACACTCGAAAGCTTGTTCAAGTCCGTCCAGAATACAAAATTTACACCTAAACGAGTCTACAAAACGGATGGTAAAGTCAGTATGGCTGCGGCGAGTCGAGTGAATCCGAAGAAGTATGAGAAATACACCACAGAGCCCTTGATCGATTCCTTGTCACGCAAGATCTTGTATGGTGTCAATACAGTACAGAATAAAACAGGGTTTGTGAAAACGAATGGGAACATGCGATTCGATCTCAATACATTACAATGGGTTGAAAATAAGAGAAATTCCTACATCGGTAACCAGTATAGTCTCAGACCTAAAAATACCGTCCCTATTTCGAGTGATGTACTCAAAAACCCGCCATTGTACGGCTTTAACCCCAAACGCGACTCGTGGGTATCACCGTCTTTACTGAAACGTTCCGCACTCATACCTGTAGTCGGGTTAAAGAAATGATACACTATCGTAGTATACACGATGTTCTATTCTAAACCGACCAAGAATGATGATGGTCTCTATGTTGTCAAGGCATACACGGACGAAAAGAAGAAATACTTTGTCCAGGTGAAGGGTAAGGCGACGCATGACGATGGTGAGATCTCCATTGTTCTCGATGATGTGTCCAAGATTGAGAACCTCGACTCTGAAAATATCCAAGCTGCCAAGGTTAATGCTGAAGAGTGGTTCGGTAAGAAGGTCAGTGATTCTACCATCGAGCGGGCATACACGAAGAGTCTCGTAGATACCCAGGTGACCACCGATGTTATCAAGGCGACTAAGATTTTTGATGCCGATAAGAAGGTCATCGGTGTCGATGATCTTGTACCATCTTCCGACTGTACCAGTCTACTCGAGTTTGCCGGTCTCTGGTTTGCCAAGAAAGCGTTCGGTCCACTGTGGAATGTTGTTCAGGTGAAGGTCCATCCAGCTCCTGAGCCCGAACCCGAACCTGAGCCCGAACCTGAGCCTGAGCCTGAGCCTGAGTCTGAATACCCAGACGAGTACGCAATTGAGGATGACCAGTAAAAAAAAATTGTAGACTTATATAAAATGAAGAAGGCTTTCGCCATGCGTAATGTGATCATGCTGGCCGCGATCGCGGTGGTCGTGTACCTCCTGATCAACATGAACAAGACGACCTCCACCTACCGCATCAAGGAGCGTATGTACGCCCCCGTCGAGCAGACCCCTGAGAAGCTTGCCATGAAGAACGGCACCGGCCTCGCGTCTTCTCTCCTCCCCCGTGAGGTTGCGACCCAGGACGACTTTGGTGAGTTCGCCCCCGAGGATATCCTCAAGGGACAGAACTTCCTCGAGCCTCGTCAGCAGGTTGGTATGCCCGAGACCGTCGGCGGTGCCCTCCGCAACGCGAACCAGCAGATCCGTGCCGAGCCTCCCGTTCCCAAGGATGTCTTCGTGTGGAACAACTCCACGATTACCCCTGATGTTATGCAGCGTGGTCTCTGTGCTTAAAGAATAGTGTCTATAAAAATTAAATGACTGATATCACGAGCGAACTGTCTGAAAATGTGGCTAAGCTGGTTGAACTTTCTAAGCAGTTGAAGGAAGCGAAGTCCGACATTAAAGTACTTAACCAGGCTGAGAAGCAGCTCAAGGAATTGATTAAGGCGAACATGCTTAACCAGGGCATTGATACGATCAATCTTAGGAAGGGTAAGATTTCTATTCGCAAGACGAACCGTAAATCTGGCATGACCAAGGATTCTGTTAGGAATGGCCTTGAATCGTTTTTTGGTGGAAATGAAGCTCAAGTCGAGGGGGCGATGAACGCGATTCAGGACAATTTAACTGTCAGAGAATCCGTCTCGCTCGCTGTAACAGGTATAAAGGATAAGGAAGAAAAGTAAACAAGTAATAAATGGTTTGGAGCCAGTACGTATACGAAGCGACTGTCGACCTCGATTCCTACGCAAGTGGGGACGAGGATGATGGTCATGACATCACTCCTCTGAATATTGAAGACTGGGAAGTTGAATATTCAGAAGAACTCGGATTCATGTGGAACATGATCAATACATTGTTGTATGACGCCAGGATTAGACATTCTGGGAAGTTTTGTGACTTTGTTGAATTTTGTTTTGATGAACATGACTCGTATCATGAACGGGTAAGCAGTGGATACGATGTACAGTTACATCATATCTGGAAAAATCTCAGGAGGGTAATCAATGATAATGGATTACATGAAGAGATGATGCGAGGTGCTACGTTCTACCACTTTGCAGAGTTTGCGAATAATTTTATGTGTCTATACTAAACAACAATGCTGCCCGAACTTACATCCCAGAAGGTTGCCATCCCCGCCGCTCTTTTTTTGACGCTCAGCCCCGGTGTCCTTCTCACCACATCGGGTCGCAACGTCAAGTTCATGAACGGTCAAACCGGTCAAATGGCGGTCGCGTTCCACGGTCTCGTCTTCTTCCTCGTGTACTCGCTCATCGCCAAGGCTCTCGGTCTGGTTCTCACCAAGACCGATCTTCTCGTGACAACCGCTCTGTTCCTTGCCCTCAGCCCCGGTATGCTTCTGACGCTCCCCCCCGGCTCGGGTGGTGTCTTCGCCTCTGGTCAGACCAGCATCGCCGCGGCCTTGACGCACGCGATCGTCTTCGCGACCGTCTTTGCGTTGCTTCGCAAGCAATTTCCTACTTTCTATTAAGTAGGAGAATGAAGTATCTTGTACTCGGGCCAGCATCCATGGGTATATACGCCTTTTTGGGACGTCTTAAATCCATGGAATCAAGTCTGGGCAACGTAAAAGAAGTTTCTGGATCTTCAGCTGGTTCAATCCTGGCTCTTTTTTGGGCAGTGGGTATGTCAGTTGATGACATGATAGATATTTCCTTGAATGTTGATATCTCTGAGTTTGTTAAACTGAATATCGGTACCTTCTTTAACAAATTTGGCTTTGTTGAAATAGAACCGATACGAGACAAACTCGTTGAACTATGTGGCTGTGATCCAACGTTTCGTGATCTGAAAAAGAAAATTTACGTGTCGGCGTTCTGTCTTAACACTTCGAAGACTGAATACTTTTCTGTTGATACACACCCAGATATGAAAGTCATAGATGCTGTGTGTATGAGTATCGCAATCCCAATGATTTTTGCGTCATCAGAATATAATGGTAATACCTACATTGATGGTGGAACTGTAGAAGAATACCCAATGAATCCCTTCATGGATAAGAAACCACACGAAGTCGGGTGCGTTAAATTAGTACTAGATGACGTGTATAAAGAATCAGTGGATAACCCAAAGGATTTTTTAGAAGCACTGATACGTTCAACTCTAAAAAATAGGGTGAGTTACGATGAGAAGTGTGTCATGATACCCGTCAATGTCGGTGATGCAGGTATTTTTGATTTCAATATGACATACGAAGAAAAAATAAAACTTGTGAATATCGGATACAGTCAGAAAAAATAATGTATCTCAATATTAATATGGAGACCGTGTGTAACCCTTCCATTAATACTGAGAACTTGAAGAAGTTTCTAAAGGTTAACACAGGGGTTGATATCAAACTTTCCAGGGAAGATCTATGTGATGCCTACGCTCATATAGAATCTGGTAAGCTTCCTCTACCGCCATTGGTCATGACACGTGATAGGACCTATCTTATGGATAAACGTTCACCCCTCACACAACGTGACTATGATAGTTTATTTTCGTCTTCCATCTTACGAAAGGATCTTGAGCGTATTGCACGAAAGGTTGATATCAAGAAGATAGATGGTTTGACCAAGGATCAATTAAAAGACCGTATCGGTAATCGATTGACGACCATGGGTATACGAGAACCCATACAGGTTGGTAAAAAAAGGGTTGTCAAAA
>Ga0209136_1001628_pt1 | contig 14504 bp, 13 predicted proteins | sample SaaInl0LU_22_DNA_FD_184640 | JGI IMG/M metagenome (GOLD analysis project Ga0209136, IMG submission 184640) | Marine microbial communities from expanding oxygen minimum zones in the Saanich Inlet - ESP_90LU_22_DNA (SPAdes) (version 2) | ecosystem: Environmental > Aquatic > Marine > Intertidal... | reverse complement strand
AAATAGAGAATTCCGTCTTATTTTTAGACTATTTAGAACATTTTATTTCAAATTCTGACACAAAAAGAGTTCAAGGTTATGGAACGGTGGGTTTGGCACATAATACAATTCGAACCTACAAATCATTACTTCGGATTGTAAAAGCCTATGAGTTTGAAAAATCTGAAAGATTGTATTTGAACACTATTGATAAATATACCGCCGAATCTTTTACGCGTTTTCTAAAAATTGAGCAACAGTATAGTGATAATTACTGTGGTCAGCTCTTAAAATTATTGAAGATTATTCTGCGTAATGCTGAGAAAAGCGGATTGGAAGTGCACCCCTATTCTAATTATATCGAATCTTTTAAGCAGAAGAATTCAGACCGTATCCTTCACATTTTAAATCCAAAAGAGATAAAATCTTTAAAGGAATTACAGCATATCCCAGAAGATTATGTAGATAGTTATAGCTGGCTGTTAATTGGTTTGTGTGTCGGGCAACGGGTATCGGATTTATTAAAGTTGAGCCCTAGTAATCTTAGAAAAGCTCCTTCTGGTTTATATATAGATATCTTGCAACAAAAAACAAAAAAACCTGTAACGGTTGGTGTGGCAGATCCACTAGTTATTGAACTATTAGAGAATGAGTTTCCAAAAAAAGTCTCACAAGTTGCATTTAATAAAAAAATTAAAATACTTTGTAAAATGGCAGGAATAAATGAATGGGTATCTGGATTTAAAAATAACCCAAAAACAAGAAGGAAGGAAATTGTAAATGCGCCCAAGTATGAGTTTGTGACTTCACATATTATGAGAAGGTCTTTTGCATCTAATTACTATGGAAAAATAGAAACGCCGCTACTTATGAATATCACCGGGCATTCTAAAGAGAGTACTTTTCTAACCTATATTGGAACGCATCAGAATAAAGATGCATTGGCAGATTTATTTATGCAGCAGGCGGGGGTTATTTGGTAGGATCAATAGCATGCCAATCATCCTTATCTTCTTTCAATTTATCTAAAGTAAATTTATCTCTTACAGACTTGGTCTTAGGAAAGATATAATTAGATAGCGTTACAAAGAGTTTTACGCGTTCTGTTTTGGTAAGTTTATCTTGGTTTACCAACAGATCATCCAATACTTTTTCATACAATAACTCCATCTTTTCTTTAATGGAAGGCCCTTCTTTTTTTGCAGGTCCTCTTTTAGATTTTTTACCTGCTTTCTTTGCTGAATTTGGATCGAATGGCATGTTTAATTGATATTATTAAAACTTAAATATACATAAAACTAAAGATTAGATTCAATTCTTTTTTTATACCGCCCACTAGCGATTAATTTTTTTTTAAAAAAATATGAGTACTTCTAAATGAAATTTAACATAGTATTTATTACTATTTCTGAAGTATTTCCATGACCGTAAGGATAGACATCTAACTTAGGAAAGTTATCTAATTTATTTGATGCTGAAATTATTTTCTCAATATCATATCCAACTAATTCATTCACACCTAATTCAATTAACTCAACCCACTCAGTTTCAGTTCTCATAGTGATACATTTTTTATCAAAGAAAAAAGCTTCCTTTTGTAAACCTCCACTATCTGTAATAACCCCTTTACAGTTTTTAATCAACCAAATCATTTCTAAATAACCAACGGGTTCAATTACTTTGAACTCAATATTAATATTTTTATCGCTAATAATTTTCTTTGTTCTGGGATGCATTGGAACAACAACTTGCGTTGTCTTTGAAATAGTATTTAAGGCAGATATTACACTTCTCAGATTATCCTCATTATCAGTAGTTTCTGCTCTGTGTATTGTAGAGAGTATAAAAGACTTAGGCAACTCATAATTAGGTTTTCTAGCAAATTTAGAATAATATTTTGCTCCTTCGTACATAATATCTCCTGAAAATACTACTTTAGAAAAATCTAGATTTTGATATCCCTCTTTTTTTAGATTATCCGAAGCTGTATTTGTTGGTGTAAATAAAATATTACTAATCCTATCTGTTAAAACTCTATTAACTTCCTCTGGCATATTCATGTTATAGCTTCTTAAACCGGCTTCTATATGAGCTAATTTGATATGGAGTTTAGAAGCAACAATGGCGCCTGCAAGAGTAGAATTTGTGTCACCATAAACAACAATCCAATCAGGCAGTTCCTTCAACGCAACTTTTTCAATTTCTTCAATCATTCTTCCCGTCATTGCACCATGAGACAAAGCTCCTAAACTTAAATTATGATCTGGTTTTGGAATTTTTAATTCTTCGAAAAAAACTTCACTCATATTTACATCATAATGTTGTCCAGTGTGAACAATAACCTCTTCTATGTTAGTGTTTTGGCTAATATACCTACTTAGTGTACCTGCCTTTATAAATTGAGGTCTTGCTCCTAAAATTGTTAAAATTTTCATTTTATTCTTATTTTTTCTTTTATTAGTTTACCTAGAAAAACAGGTAATATTAGTTGTCTTTTAAATCGAGAGGGTTCTTTTACTAGTCTATAAAACCATTCTAAGTGGTTCTTTTGATAAAACACTGGAGCTCTTTTAACTTCACTTGATAAGATATTCAAAGCCCCTCCACAACCTATTAATAAGGCTGATGGAATTACCTTGTTAAGCCTAGCTGCTAATTTTTCTTGCTTTGGAGATCCCATGGCAATCATAACAATTTGTGGGTTGAGTTTTTTTATTTGTTGAAAAACCACTGATTCTTCCTCAAAAAAACCATTATGTCTTCCAAGTAAGTTAATGCCGGGATATTTTTTATTTAAAACTTTTTCTGCTTTGGCATTAACTTCTTCCGTAGCTCCAAGAACAAAGAAAGAGAATTTATTTTCATGAGCACATTCAAAAATTGTTTTTGGCAAATCAAGTTTAATACTTTTTTCATTATAAAGTAACTTCATGCCTATTATTGCACCAGAACCATCTGGTATTGGTAAAACAGAATTATCCATAATTTCTCTAAAGCTCTTATCTTTAGAGTACATCATTATTTTTTCTGCATTAATTGCAACACTATATCCTCCATCATCCGAGTTTACAAAATCTTTTATAAATGATTTTGCCTCTAGAACAGAATTAATTTGGTAGCAAGGTGCTCCTAAAATTCTATATTTTTTCATTTAAAATAGTATTATATGAAGAGAGGAGTACTTTTTCTTGTGCTTCCCAATTGAATATTTTTTTTGTTAATTGCAAGTTCTCATGCAGTGTTTTACTATCCATTTTTAATAATTTAAGAATAGCTACTTTTAATTCGATTGGTTGATTTGAATGCGCAACAACTCCTACGGCATACTGCTTTACAAAATTCTTCATTTCAGGAAGATTAGAAGTTATTAAAGGCAAGTCTGCCATGGTGTATTCAAAAATTTTATTAGGTAGGCAATATCTATAATTAAGACAACTATCTTCTATTAAAGAAAGTCCAAAATCTGCGCTACTAGTATAATTTAAAAGTACATTTTGTTTAACAGCAGGATGATAAAAAATATTTTCATAGCTCTTAGCGGTATTAATAATTTTTTTATTTAAAGCCCCGTACCCCATAAAGACAACAACTGAATCGTATTTGGCTAAAATTTTAAAAGCATCCAATATGATTTCAATTCCTCTTCCTTCAGTTAGGCCACCTTGATATAAAAATATTTTCTTTTCTTGAGGTATATTAAAAATTTCCCGGAATAAATTATTTTTCTCAACTTTTTGATATAAGGGTGTATTTAAGACTATTTTTGGTTTCGCTACGTTATAAAGGCGAACATATTCTTCTGCAATAGTATTACTAACAGTAATGTTTAGATGAGAATATTGAATCAAAAATCCTTCTATTTTTTTAGCCAGATACTTTTTTAGCTTGTTTTGCATCCATAAGGTTTCTGTTTCATATTCATGTGCATCATAAACAACTTTTAATTTTCTATTAAAAATCTTGGCAATAACACCATGAGGCAATGTTTCTAAATCATTACAATGAACAACATTATATCTATTTAGCTTATAAATAACATAAAAGAAGTATTTGAGATAAATAAAAGCCTGGTAAATTTTTCGAAAAGGCCCTGAGTATTCTCTGTTATATTTTATAGTTCTGTAAACTTTACTGTTTCCATTCTCTTCCAATGATGGCTGCCCTTGTGAACGAAAGCAAAAAACATCTACCTGATGCTTTTTACTTAAAGAATTTACTTCTTTTAAAACTCTAGAATCATTCACTAGATTATTTAATACCAATACCCCTATTTTATTCATTTAGTAGTAAAATTAATGTATTCATAAGTTTTTCATTATTATATTTTTCTTTAGCATCTTCAAAGATTTGTATACCATTAAATTTATTGTAGTTTACAATCATGTATTCCATTGCTTCTAATAGTTTAGCTGCATTTTTTGGTTCTACTAACAAACCATTTTTAGGGTTAATTATATATTCAGGACCTCCACTATAAGTAGATATTACTGGATTTCCTTCTTTAAACATTTCTATAATAACCCTACCAAAACCTTCTTTATAAGATGGTAAAACTAAGCAATCAGTTTGACTCATTAAAGATGAAACAAAACCATTTTCTTTAGAACCATAGAAATAAACTTTTTGATCTATTTGTGGATTTATTAATTTTTGCAAATTATTTTTTTCTACACCCTCTCCAATAATGTGCAATTCTATATTATGATTAATTTGAAGATCTTTGAAAGCGGTAAGAAGTTCATAAACACCTTTTTGTTTAATAAGTGCACCTACAAAAATAAATTTGAAAACGCAGTTTTCAGTTCTTCCCTTTAAACGGAAATTCTTTTCAGGGAAGTTTAAACCATTATGAATTATCTGTACATTAATCTTAGGGTCTAAAATAATAATATCCTTTGCTAAACCCTCGCTCACAGCGATTACATGTTTAGCTTTTTGTAAAGTTTTAATAATAATTTTTTTCTGAAATCTATTCTGAATAAAATACCTAAGATCACTTCCATGAGTAATAAGGTTAAACTTTAACCCTGCAAAACAACTTGCAGCTCCTAAGGGAAATATAGTGTGCACAAGTATTATTTTATGAAAGAATTTCTTTTTTAAAAAAATTGAGATTCCAATACTAACATGGTACAACCAAGAATCTTTTGGAAATGGAAAATAATAAATTTTAGAAACAGTAATGTTTGCTAAAGAAGGTTTTATTAGTATTTCTTGCTTTGAATTTAAACTTATAAAAGGGTGTTTTCTTGAAATTTTAAATATTGGACGCGTTACCCAAATATGAACTTCGTTGGTTTTCTTTGCTAGTTCAATTGCTTGATCGTTTACAAATATACCACCATATTTATTTAACTCGTTTGGAAAATAAGGTGTGAGTATGGTTATTTTTTTATTTTTGTATAAGCTTTTGTTCATTTAATTTGTTTAGATATAATTTAATAAAAGGTAAAGAATAAAATATCCAAAATAACTCTCCTACTCTTTTAGCCTTAAAAGCAGTTCCTGTTAAAGAAGCCATTGCAAAACAAATAGCTAAAAGTGAAGAAAATAGAAATAATTTTTTAATGAATGGGTCATTTACTTGTCTCTTTTTATAGTAAGGATAGTAAATTAAAAAAAATATATAACTTAAGAAAACAATACCACCTATGATACCGTGTCTTAAAAATTTATCTAAATATTCATTATCTGTAGAATAATCTAATTGTATTGCACTTGGTCCTATACCTATTAAAAAATGTGGTTCAAAATCACGATAAACTTTTACCCATCTGTCATTAATACGGTGCTTTAGACTACTAGGTATAATATTATCTGCACTAAGTTTTTGTCTTTTTATTGAAGGTTCTATTTGTTCATAAAAAATTGTAGATAAAGATAAAATTAATACAACTAAAAAGGTAATTAATTTTAATCCAATTTTATTATAGGCTGTTAGGAATAAAAAAGTAGTAAAAATATAAATAAATAAAGCTGTAAAAGATCCAGATAGTACCAAACCAATAAGCCCAAATAAATATAATATTGCTTTTATAAATTTATGTATTTTTAAATTCTGATAAAAAACATGGAACATTAACAAAGAAAATGCCATATACAAGCCCAAAGTATTTGGCTCTAAATTAAAAGTTGCTGTAGATCTTGGGTTCCAGTATAGGTATTCAATTCTAGATTCTGATCCAATCTTACTATAATACTTTAGTAAAATTTCTTGAACACCAAATAAATGTAATATTTGAAATATCGAAATTAAACCCATCAGAGACATTACATAAATATTTATTTTAATTAATGTAGTTGTAAAATCTTTTACCTTAAACATATTCGTAATAACTATTACCAAGATTACGTATTGCAGGCTACTATACAAAATAATAAAATCTCTAAAGCTCGGTTTATAATTAGTATCAAATAACCTTAAGATGTATAATAACATATAAAAAAACATCGTTAAGATGTAAAATTTTAAATATGGAAAAATATACACCTTGTATTTTTTTATAAACAAATTAGACAATAAAATTGAAATAGTAAGGGTAAAAAAAAGAACATGATAAGTTGATATAGGAATTTTACCAACATAAATTAGAGGTCCTAAAGTAACGCAGAGATAATATATAATAAACAAAATTTTCCAAATTAATTTCATCTATATTGTTTATTTAAAAAACCCTATTGATTTATGGTAAATAAAACTTATATCTCTTTTTCTTATAAGTAAATCTTTAAAATAAAAAAAAGGTTCAATTCTTTTTATTAACCATATTCTTAATACAAGATTTAAAGAATATGAAACAGAAGTAGCTAAGGCTGCACCAACAAAACCATATATTGGAATAAATAAGATATTTAAAATAATATTTAAAACCATGACTATTAAAGAAGTATACATGTTTAATTCTGGCTTGCCTTTCGCTGCAATTGAGTTAGCTAATATTCTGCTTCCTGCACCAAATATAACACCAGGTATTAAAATTATGATAGCAACGTAAGCGTCTATATATTGTTTCCCAAATATTAACTCTATTAAATAATATCCTGTTATAATTAAGAGTATTGATATTAATGAAGTTAGAAGAAAAACTATTCTAAAAGCCTTTGTTATAAGTAAAACTCTAGTTTTACTGTCATTTTGTAGTTTAACAAATCGTGGAAATAACACAGTACTCATCGAACTAGATAAAATCCACAAACGCTCAACTATTTGAATACCTATATAATATATTCCTACATCAATTGGAGTAGAAAATATATTTAATAAAAACATATCTGCTCTATAGTTAACAAAAGCTATCAAGTTGGTTATGTGAGATTTAAACCCATAAGTTAATGCATGTTTTATATATTTTTTTGAAATAGCTATAATTTTAAAACTGAAATTTTTCCGGTAAACAAAATATGTAGCAATGAATGACGATATTAACGAGTTTACAAAACTTAATAAAACTACATTTCTTAACGTTAAATTGTTAAAATAATAAAGTAGTAGAATTACACAGAAAAATAATATTGGTCTAACTAAAGATACAATATTATAACTAGAGAAATCTTCAATTGCCTGTAAAAAAGATAAATGTAATAAATATAAAAAAGAAAAAGGAAAAATACATAATGCAATCAATAATATATCAAAGTCTACATTTGGAAATAAACTAGTGCTAAAAAAATAAATAGAAAAAAAGCCACAAAACATAGCAATTAAGATGATAATTATACTAATAAGTATAACTGAAGAATATACTGTTGTTAATGTGTATTGTTTTTTTCCTATAAAATAAATATTTGATGAGTTCAATCCTAAGGAAAATAAAAGTGCCATAAAGGTGGGTAGCAAAATAGCAATTCCATACAAACCATTTTCTTCTACTCCAAGATTTCTTGCTATAACAACAACGGTAACTAACTGAATAAGAACTCCAATTACTTGCCTAAACAAAGTATTAAAAGTATTTTTAGATATATTACTCAAAAGTGTATTATTTAAAAAAGATCATCATTTCAAAATGCTTGATATAACTTCATCTATTTCTTTTTGAAAAAGTATATTGTGCTTTAACTTCTCGCCAACCAAGGTTGTTTTTATTTTTTTTTCAATATTCAATCTTTCCCAATCTAACAAGGTATCTATATCTATTATTGATTTTGAAATGCCAGATCCTTTTAAAACATCTTTAACCTTAGGTTGGTACGCAATACCAACAACATTACAACCTCCATGTGCAGCAATTATACCTGCATGTAACCTAGTTACAACTGCTAAAGTGGCGGTCTCTCCTATTTGTACTAGTTCAAAAACACTTCTCCTACCACTAATCATTTTAAATGGAATGTTTTTTTTAACTTCTTGTAATCGATTTATATAGGCTTCACTACCTTGCTTATCGGTAGGGTAATTTGAATTAAACACAACCAGTTCCTCAATATTTAAAGAATCTTTTATTAATAATGTCAGATTCACCATTCCATCAATATATTTTTTAAATTTAGTTGGATCTTCCTCAGGCCATAAATAACCATAAAGAGATGCTACATTAATTAAAAGTCTGTTTTTCCTCTTATTTTTATTAAAATCGTATTTTATACTAAGAGCCAAGTCAGGAATTAACCGAGAATCATTAAATCCCAATATTTCATTGCAGTATTTTTTAGATTCATTATCTCTAAAATAAACACTCTTTGATCCTATTAAAGCTTTTCTTAGTAAATCACGACCTTTTTGGGTATTAATTGGCCCAGCACCAACTCCTATTAAAGAGTATTTAGTCTTTGTTTTATTTGCTTCATCGCAAACCTGTTTTAGTATTTTTGGCCATTTTGGAAATAAATCCATTATTAAATTTCCTCCCCCAATTAAAAGAAAATCTGATGTAGATAAAGATTTATTTAATTTAGAAATATCAACTATTGTCTCAGAAAAAACCTTATTCTTTATTTTTTTTAATAATTTAGTATATTTAGGGAAATATTTAGTGTTGTTTTCAAATTTGTTAATTACAATTTCATTTATACAAATATTTAAATTAAATTTTCTTAATTCATCCAATAATCCTATTTGTTTAATTACAAGCACATCTACTTTTATGTGTTCTTTAAACACTCTATCTAATGAGGAAAGAATGCCTATCAAGATGGCAGTATCTCCTATAGAATTACCGTTGTAGCTCCCAAATATTGTAATTTTTTTTATTTCATCCATTTACCTACAAACTGATTTATTTATAATATCAATAATTAAATACATCAAAACTTCTATAACTAAAGCAGTTTAAATTTTAGTACTAACTTTTTTATTTATTTAATTGACAGATCAATTATAATACTACTTAGCTGTGCTTTAATGAATATTTACTGAGTTTTTTTACAAAATTGATGATAATCTCCTTTTAAACCAACAATTTCTTTATTTCTGATGTCATGTACAATCTCTATAGCTTGCCTTGCAGCCCCTAAACCATACCCTTTACCTTCAAGTATATCTTTGTAAACCATGGTATGTAGATCTTTAAAACCTCCACTAAATTCTAGTTCCTCCCCGTCAATTTTAATAGAACGAAAAGTGGTTTGTCCTTTATCTTTTATTTCTTTTGGTAAATAATCTGCATTAATTGATAAAAACCAACGTACTCTAGCATTCTCAAATTCTAAGTAACCAGCAGCTCTATCATTTTCATGTATATGCACAATATTCTCTTGTACGTCTCCAAAAATCCAAGAAAGCATGTCGTAAAAATGAACCCCTATGTTTGTAGCAATTCCTCCAGATTTGGAGTGATCTCCTTTCCAAGAAGTAAAATACCAATTACCCCTAGAAGTTAAATAGGTTAAATCAACCTCATGTTTCGTGTCTTTTGGTGAGTTTTTTACTTTTTCTTTTAAAGCTATTATGGAAGGATGCACTCTTAATTGCAGAATGTTGTACACCTTTTTTCCGGTATTTTCTTCCACTTTTTTAAGTTTATCTATATTCCAAGGATTTAAAACAAGTGGTTTTTCGCAAATAGCATCTGCACCACTTCTAAGAGCAAAGCGTATATGAGCGTCATGTAAATAATTAGGAGAACAGATACTTACATAATCTAATCGTATATTTTTCTCGTACTTTAATTTTTCTATATGTCTGTCAAATCGTTCAAATTCTACAAAAAAATCTGCCTTTGGAAAATAAGAATCAATTACCCCAACACTATCACCTTTGTCATAAGCGGTAAGTAGATCATTACCAGTGTCTTTAATTGCTTGCATGTGCCTTGGGGCAATATAGCCTGCAGCTCCGATTAGTGCGAAATTTTTATTCATCTATTTTATATACTAAATTTTTATTAATTTTATATTTCGTTCCTGTTTTATTGCAAATTGCAATATTTTTATTTTCAAAATTTAATCTTTCTCCAAATTCACTCATCCATCCAACATTTCTAGCAGGGTTACCAACCATTATCGCATAATCTGGCACTTCTTTCGTAATTACTGCCCCTGCACCAATAAATGCATATTTACCAATATTATTACCACAAACAATGGTAGCATTGGCACCTATTGATGCTCCTTTTTTAACTACTGTTTTCATATACTCCTCTTTACGATTGACACCGCTTCTTGGATTGATAACATTGGTAAATACCATTGATGGACCTAAAAAGACATCATCTTCACAAATCACGCCCGTATAAATGGATACATTGTTTTGAACCTTAACATTATTGCCCAATTGCACATCTGGCGAAACTACTACGTTTTGGCCAATATTACAATTCTTACCAAGTATTGAGTTTTTCATAACATGTGAAAAGTGCCAAATCTTTGTTCCCTTTCCAATTTGACAGGGCTCATCAACATAGGAACTTTCATGAACGAAATAATTATTTGTATTCATTTTATATTTTATTAAAAAACTCTTTTACTTTTTGAATAATGAATTCTTGAGATGAATTTTCAATTTCTGTATGAATAGGTAGTGAAAAAACAGTATTACAGAGTTGTTCGACATTAGCTATCTTAAAATCACTATTTACATAGCTACTAAATGCTTCTTGTTTATAAAGTGGAACCGGATAATAAATCATCACAGGAATATTATTTTCCTTTAAAAAATCAATCAGAGAATTTCTTAATTCGGGTACAATCTTTAATGTATATTGGTGAAATACGTGTGTTGAATTGAATTGTCTTTTGGGTATTGATAATTCTGGAATTTCTGAAAAATTTTCATCATAATTTTTAGCCATTTTATTTCTTGAAAAAGAATAACTATCCAAATGATTTAGTTTAATATTTAAAATTGCAGCTTGGATTGAATCTAATCTAGAGTTACAACCTGTAACTTTATGATAATATTTTTCTTCTTGACCATGATTTGCTATCATTTTAAGATTTTTAGCAATTTCATCATCATTTGTAAACATTGCACCCCCATCACCATAACAGCCTAGATTTTTCGATGGAAAAAAAGAAGTTGTGCCTATATGACCAATAGTACCTGTACTTTTTACAGTCCCGTCACTAAAAGTATATTTAGCCCCTATTGCTTGAGCGTTGTCTTCAATTACATACAGGCCAAACTCCTTAGCTAAATCCATAATACCTTCCATATCCGAGGATTGCCCATAAAGGTGAACAGGTACTATTGCTTTTGTTTTACTAGTTATGTGAGGTCTAATTATATCAGCGGTTATATTAAAAGTATCTGGATCTACATCCGTCATTACGGGGGTTAATCCCAAAAGAGAAATAACTTCCGCAGTTGCTACATATGTAAATGAAGGGCAAATAACCTCATCACCAGGTTTTAAAGACAAGGCCATTAGTGCTATTTGAAGAGCATCAGTACCATTAGCACAAGGAATTACATGCTTAACATCTAAGTAATTTTCTAACGATTTAGCGAATTCTTTAACGATTGGACCATTTATAAAACTCGTTGATTCGATCGTTTGAATCACTGCAGTATCAATTTGATCTTTGATTTTATTGTATTGACTTTTTAGGTCAACCATTTGTATATTTTTCATCAATTTTATAATCTTGAATTAACTAAATTTCTTGGGAGAAATCCTTTTAAATCATAAACAACAGTATTAGAATCTTTTTTTAAAGACTCAATATTTATCATTGAAAATTTATTATGCGAAACTGCTAATAAAATTCCATCATATTTTGCTTTAATCTGATCTATAAGATTTATACCATACTCTTCTTTTACTTCAGCAGGGTCAGCTTCATAATCATAAGCATCAACTTCCAATCCAAATTCTTTTAATTCATTATAGACATCTGCTACTTTTGAATTTCGAATATCTGGACAGTTTTCTTTAAAAGTAACTCCTAATATTAAAATTTTAGAGCCCATTATTTGTTTACCTGCTTTAATAAGCATTTTGATCATTTTATTAGCTACAAATGTGCTCATGTTATCATTTACACGCCTACCACTTAGGATCACTTCTGGATGATAGCCAAGGTTTTCTGCTTTATATGCTAAGTAATAGGGATCTACACTGATACAGTGTCCTCCAACTAGGCCCGGTTTGTATTTAAGGAAATTCCACTTAGTACCCGCGGCATCAAGAACATCTTGAGTATCTATACCCACCCTGTCAAATATTAAAGCCAATTCATTTACAAAAGATATGTTAACATCACGTTGAGCATTTTCAATGGCCTTACTGGCCTCTGCTACTTTCATACTTGCTGCCTTAAAAGTACCTGCGGTAATAATTGAACTGTATAAGTCGTCTACAAAATTAGCAATCTCAGGAGTTGATCCTGATGTTACTTTTTTAATGGTAGTTAAGGTGTTTACCTTATCTCCTGGGACTATTCTCTCTGGCGAATATCCACAGTAAAAGTCTGTATTAAAAATCAATCCACTTGCTTGTTCTAATAAAGGCACACAAACTTCTTCAGTACACCCTGGATAAACAGTACTCTCATAAATAACAGTATCACCTTTTTTTAGAATCTCTCCAAGCATTTTGGAGGCACCTCTCAAGGGATTGAGGTCTGGTGTTTTAAATTCGTCAATAGGAGTTGGAACGGTTACAATATAGATATTACACTCTTTAATGTCATTAATATTAGCACTAAAGGTTAGCTGATTAGCACTTTTTAATTGCTCGGGTGTAGCTTCATTTGTGTGATCTACTCCCGTTTTTAATTCATCAATTCTACCTACATTGATATCAAATCCTAAAGTTGGATATTTTTTTCCAAACTCAATAGCTAAAGGAAGGCCAACATAGCCTTGACCGATCACTGCAATTTTTACTTTTTCTAAATTCATATTGTTTCTTATTAACTTCTACTTTTTTTTCGACTACCACCGGAAGTCAATTTAGTTCTTTTTATTTTTTATAGCTGTTAAAAAAGCTATTTATGTTGCTCTCGGATACGGCTTCGCCATCACTACTCACAGTAATGGAAAATCTTAAACAAAAAAATCAACTGATTACTTCAGTTGAAATGATACCACAGCGCCCAATTTTTTTAATTGCGCAATACAATTCTTTCCTTTTACAGAGAGCAATAAAGCCTCTTGATCCAACAAAGGTACTTGGATGGTATCTCCCACGACTAATTTATTTTCTTGAACTGAAAAAGAATTTGCTACATGAGCTTGCATCGCCAATACCTCTTCATTAGAAACCTCAGCACGTTTTCCATACTCAAACAAATACCGTACCACACCAGGTATTTCAAAAACTTTATTCACTTCTTTTTCGGCTAACTGCACGAGCACCATCGAGGGCAACAAAGGCACCCTTACTTTTTTCTTACGATCGGACCACTCACGCAACTCAACTCGAGAAGGAGTATATGCTTCTATCCCAATGGATAAAAGACGATCCGACACCTTTAGTTCGTTTCTAGGCTTCGTAAAAATAATAAACCAGTTTTCAGGCATAATAGGTGTTATTTTCGACAACAAAGGTATTGAAACTGATCAAAATAAGAGAACATAGATTGATAAATTCCATCATAAAAACATGCGTAATAAAGATTGTTTGATTTTTACCTTCAAACGAATGGCTGTTTTATTTTTATTCATCAAAAACAAAATGAGAACGGCAATAAAAAGTAAGGATATGAGGACTAAAAAAGAACCAAAAAAATTGAAAAGTTGAATGACAAAAAACATGATCAGAGCGGCGATAAAATTTGATAAACCTATCAAAAAGGAGGCCCTTCGATGCGACAATCCAAAATCAATGATAATGTGATGGATATGATTTCTGTCGGGCTCAAAAATAGATGCCCCATTTACAGCTCTTACAAGCATGACACGAAGGGTGTCTAAAAGCGGCACAAACAATACTGCAATTAAAAACAAAGGAAGTTGTGCACGGTTAAAGGATAGAGAAACATATGCTTCATCTCCAAATGACATTAATTTTAGAGTTAGCAAGCCCAAGACCAAACCAATGACCAAACTCCCCGTATCGCCCATAAATATTTTACGTTTGATAGAAAAATTAAATCGTAAGAAAGCCAGTAAAGTTGCAATGGTCGTGATCGCTATGGTTGAG
>Ga0209136_1001622_pt1 | contig 14539 bp, 18 predicted proteins | sample SaaInl0LU_22_DNA_FD_184640 | JGI IMG/M metagenome (GOLD analysis project Ga0209136, IMG submission 184640) | Marine microbial communities from expanding oxygen minimum zones in the Saanich Inlet - ESP_90LU_22_DNA (SPAdes) (version 2) | ecosystem: Environmental > Aquatic > Marine > Intertidal... | reverse complement strand
ATCTGAATAAATGTTTCTTGGGAAAGGATACTGTCCGTAACGGTCTAGTGCCGCTTCGTCAATTTCAGCAACGTAGATATTATTTTCAACTGCGGGTTGATTGATGATAAGTTGATCGAAATAGTTTAGGCGCACACTCTCTAAGAACTTAGGAGGCGACATAAACATATAAACTAAGGCTGCAAGGGTGATTATAGCCCACCACGGCGACAGTAATCTCTTCATAATGTATTTATTTCGTGACGAGAGGCATAGTATACGTCCATAACGAGGGTAACGTTATTTTAATTGGATAGTATACTATGCCTCTACAAAGTTATTTACTAGAACCTTATAGCAAGTCCTGCGGAAATTGAGTTAGTATTGCCTAGGTCTGTCATTGTTCTGTTAACTCCAACATTCCAATCAAACTTTTCAGTTTTATTGCCAATACCAATGCTTGCTTGATTAACACCATCTGTATGACGTACACCAGTTATATCAACAAGCCCAATTTCTACTGTTGCACCTATAGTACCATAGCCATACATTTCGCTTGACTCTGCTACGCTACGTGCTGTTAGTGCATCGCCACCTTCAGTATATGCATCTACTGTACGCTTGCCTCTAGTGTAACCAATCACAGGATGTACATTCTCTGCTTCTAGTTCAGGTCTAAACATAATGCTTGCACTTGTGTCTGTTCCTGAAGTGCTTGCACCGTTAGTCCAGTCACCAATGTGTCTTGTAATTGAGTAATCGCTCATTGCGTGTGTTACACTTAGTTCAACTGCTCCTTTGGCAATGCTACCTTGTAGTGCTGTTGTACTTGCACTTGCTGAGTTATTGTCTGCATCGTCAACACTTGTACTCATTTGTGCAATGCCGCCGCCGATAACAAAACCTGCTTCGTTAGGATCAGTTTTGCCGCCTATACTAAATCCACGTGTTGTGCCTTCTAGACCGTTGTCATACTTGTGTGCAGAAGCAATACCTTGTGCGCCATTAAACTCTAGTCCTCTAATATTAGCAGTTGTGATATCTTGTACTGAAGACATTTGATCAATGCGTCCGCTTACTGTGTCAACTGTTGCTGAACTTGTGCTTGCATATGTTGTTGCAGTTGCACATGACTCAGTGCCGTTAGCAGTAGTGCTACTACCGTCGCTGTAGTTCGTTACAGTTGTTGGAGTTGTGCAAGTTGTTGTGTCGGTTGCTGTTGTTAGTGTAGTTGTGACAGTTGTTTCTACAGTCTGCTCTACATCTGTTTCACTTACACCTTGTACAGTTGCTATAGTTGTGACTGTTCCGCCATCTGCTGATGTAACAACAACAATAGGGTCACCTGCTTCTGTACTAGTTACAGTCACCGCCGGTGGTGATGTGTTACCGCCTCCTGCATCGCCATTACCTTCTTCAGTAATAGTTCCACCTACTGTGCCAGCAACAACGCCGCCTAATAAGTCATCAACTGCTTGAATATTATTATCTGTAAATCTAGCATCCGAGTCAAACCAGTTAATGTCAGCAATAGTAAGAACTGTACCAGTGTATCCAGTTGCTAAGTTACCAGCATTACCTACCCACATTACACCTGCTACTTTGCCAGAAGCATCTTTAATCAACCACTGACCTTTGCCGTAGTTCTCAATAGCACTAGCCGCTGCTAGGTCAATAGTTTGTCCATTAGTTAATTCTGTCATGTAAGTTGAGTTGACTTGTGTAATAGTATTACTTGTCATGCCAGCACTACCGCCAATAGTTAGATTGTCGCCGCCGCCCATATTTGAAATTAACGTACCTACTTGTAAATTTCTAGGTCCGCAACATCCTGGATTTTCAGTAACGAGATACAAAAATCCACCGTTTTTAACAAAGTCGTCATACTTTGTTATTGTACTAGTGTCCATTTCTGTATATCTTAAATCCCAAACTTGGTCGTAGCTTGTAAAATCAACGTCAGATTCTGTAGCTGAATTTACATTTATTGTTGTAATTACAGCATCAGAGTCGTGGTTGATAATTCTACCTTCAACCTTTGCTGCTGTAGTTTGATAGCCATCGTGTATTATTAATACATCATCTGCCCATGCGGACGTAGTTAAACCGAGAGCTAAGGCAGCTCCCGTAAGAAGTTTTTTAATCATGTTGTTACCCTCGTTATGGACGTTTTGCCCTCGTCCTATATGTATTTATTTTGTACTAAGCGTACATAAACTTACCACTTAAACTCGTATCCTATCACAGCCCCTACAGTATCATCACCTTCTAGTGCCGGAGTAACAAAAAAGTCTTTGTATGTGCCGCGTACATAAGGAAGAATGTCAGCTTGTGGATAGCCTGTAACTGCTCCAGCTTCAAAGCCAAAGTCATTGTGTTCCCAACGCTTGCCTACGTATGTGCTGATGTTTTCTTCACTGTTGTAGTATGCACCTGCAATATAGTTATTGTGGTTGTACCTTATGTGCGGATGGATTTCGTTGTAGTCGCCTTCTAGTCCTAAGTGTAGACTAAATGCTAGTGCTAGTTCAATCATTATTACATTCCTTGTAATCACATGGGTTTAACATTTGGTCCCATTGCGGGCCTACGTTTTCCCAATACTCTGTGCTTGATGGTACTAACAGTAACCATCCTATACAAACAAATAACAATATTACAATTAAACTAATTTTTTGCATCGCGATTGTCCCATGGTGCGTTTTCGTAGCATCCTGCTGGCAGTGTATCTTTGTAGTTTACGCCTGCTTCAAAGCCATCACCAGTCTTTTTGATGTATGCACTTTCAAACGGCATTTCTCTAGGTTTGCCCCAACACTTGTTTAGGCTTTGTCCTGGAAATCTATATCGTGGATTGTGTTTTAGGAAGTCTCTTAGTTCTGCTAGTTCTGCTGTACGCTTTCCTTGCTTCCAATCAAAATAGCAACTCGCGGCTTCGTTATAGTTGCCTGTGCTTTGAATACAGGCTTTCATTACATCGTTATTTTGATTTGCATTAGAAGGAGTGCCCAACAAACAGAGTAAGACTGTTGCTATGATAGCCCTCATTTGATTTGCCCTTCTGCAGATGCCCTAATATCTGCTACGAGTATTTAGTCAAAAAAATAGGGGCGCCCTCGAACCCCTATAGCAGACCTCACGCTCTACTATATGTATTTACTCCTATAGTTGTAAAAATTATGTGCAAGGTTAATTGTTACGGTTAACGGTTACACTACAACCGCCAAGTGTAGCACAAGTACCTGTAATGCTAAATGTATCAGAAGTAGTACTAACATTTTGTGTAAGTGTAAAGTCATATGCTCCACCGCCGTTAGTAAGATCCACTGTGGCATTGGCGTATTCTGTTCCTCTTTGCATAACATCAACTGAATGCCCGTCACCTGTGAGTACAACATCTGCCCATTTTTGTCCGCCGTTGCCTCTTTGATATAAATCTACAGTATTACCATCGCCTTGTATTTCTACAAAGCCATCGTGTCCTTGTTTTCCCATTTGAATGTGTTCTACTGTATTACCATCACCATTTACTATATTTGCAAGGTGATGTGCTGCGCCTCCACTACTTCTGTTTGTGTCTGTTTGATAACTGCCTAAATCATTATTGCTGCCTGTAATAGTCCAGTACGCTTCGTGACCGCCTGTTTCGTCTATATCAATAGTGCCATCATCGTGCATACCTTGACGTATTGTAATGTCGTTGTTTGGCCCTGTGCTTGACAAACTAACATATTGATCTTCTGCTGTTTGTGTAACTTCCAAGTCAAGGTTATCTCCGCTTTGAGTTATGTAAATTTCGTTAGCATTACTTCTGCTTGATATCAATAGTGTTGCTGCCAACACCAACACGATAGTCGTAAACTGCTTCATCACCTTGCTCCACATTTAATGTATATCCATAGTTATTATGTAGATATAAATCTATGTTATTTTCTACACTTGCATCTTCTCTTGTAATATGATATAAGTCACCATCTACATCAAAAAAGAAACCTGTTTTTTTGTCATAGCCTGTTTGCTGTACAGCCATTAGTTGTTCATTTTGTTTGTCTAGTTCATCCCTAAACAGTTCTGCTAGTGCGGCATTCAGCATATCAATCATATCAACTAGTAGCTCACGCAAATAGTAGTCTGCACCTTTGTCTAGTTCAGTAACCCATATGTCCTTAATATCATCGCCTAGTACATCTTCATCTAGTGCTTCAAACTCTAAAAAGTCTATTGCTAAAAAGTCTGTTTCTCTTTGTGCTTCTGCTTGTACTTGTTCTGCTTCTATAATAGGATCTACTCGTCTTACAATAAGCATACCTGTTATCTGCGGTTCTGTGAGATCCACAATGATTGGTTTGCTAGGAGGGTTTGAAAGACTTGTTACTCTAGTCATTTGAAACGCTTGATTTAGTATTACAATCCCTGCATCATTTTCAACTGCAATTTCTCCCGTAACACATTCTAGCTCATTTCCATTTCCGTCATATTGGCAACTTGGTAGGAGGGTAACATACGATTCGCCAATTTCGTTTACAAGCATATTAAAGTCTGTGCCGCGAACACTTATAGTTGCGGTTGGTGTGCGTAGTCTTACGTTCTGTCTGCTGTTCTTTGCTATTTGTCCACTAGCATAACGAACAGCACCCAGTGTTGCCCGCATGTTTAAACTACCTTTGCCAGTTGCAGGATCATAAACAAACTCATCAATTACTACACGACTGTTGTCAATAACGTCTAGTCGTGTTTCATCAACAAAGTCTATTTGCATACGCCCTTTGGTTGTTTCTGCAATATCCATCTGTTGTATTTCTACGCCTACACTATCACCAACAACATCGCTATCACGCTTGATAACGCCCGAGCCGTCAAGTGTTGTAACTGTGCCGATGTTTGCTGCCACTGCTGAGGCAGTAGTCAGGAATGCAGATAGTAAAAGAACTAGCCAACGCATACTAGTCCTTTTGTTCGATGTTTATAGTACTGCCGTTTGTTGTAGCATCTAATACAATAGTATGATCTTCTGCACCACTTTGTGTAAGAGTTACTACGTTCGCTGCACCAGTAATATCTAAATCAATAGTATGTCCTAGTGTGCCGCCATCTACATCGATGTCAATAATATTACCGCCGTTAGTTGTGCTTAGATTTGCATCAGTTGCACTTGTAATTGCTGTAGTATTAGTTGGCAATGTATTAGTTACATCTACAGTAATTGTTGCGTTAACGCCATCTATGTCAGCATCAACAACGTTGTCATCACCAGTAACAGTAAAGTTTACTGTACTGCTTCCGGCATCGCCTGCTTCGCCAATATAGAATTTGTAAGCATTGTCGTCACCTGTTGTAGTAATATTTAAAGTAACTGCTTCACAGTTTCCTGCTCCTGCTGTACCTGTACTATCACACAACAAATCTACTGTATTATAATCGCCCGTAAAATTCCACGTTCCTGTATAACTATCACCGTTGATTTTAGCAGCAATATCATTGCCATCTCCAGTTTGTGTTATACTAAACGTCATAAGATCGCCGTTTAATGTTACTACCGTCGTTTCGTCACCGAATTCGTTTCCGCTGCCATCTTGTACAATGTCTAAATCTAAAGTATCACCTACTTGTGTGATATAGATGTCATTGGCCAGAGCTGGTGCTAGAAACATCGCTGTCATCATCGATAACGATAATGTCAATGTTTTTAATTTCATTTTGTTTACCCTCCTGGAACTTCCAAAGTCCCTTGCGTTCACCCTCATGAACTAGTTCTACTATACCCTGTTCAACAGCCGCCCTCACAGCATAGTTGACAGGCTCATTTACGCTAAATCCTGTTTCAGTTTCTAGCAATCTAGTTCCCATGTCTAGGAACCTAAATACGTCCGCTCCGGACCTGTGGCTCGCAATGGTTTTCTCCGTTGCTATACTCAGTAGCACTTTCCCTGTGCTAACTGATACGATACGCATCACCACTGTTACGTTATCGATTCTATATTCGGTACTTGCACCTATGCCCATCCAGCTGGCTCCCAATCCTCCGACTGCTACATTGCTATCATATCCAACAATGCCGCCTTCGAGAATGAGCCCTGCAAAACGTAGCGGTTTCAAAGGTACTGCATTTTCCCCTTCGTAGTTTTCACGTGTCTGTCTAATAAGTTGACGTTCTTTGATAAGATTGTCCATGCCCACACGTTCTACTACTTCAAACCAATCTCCGTTGCCCACCTCTTGTAAGGCTTTGATGACCCAAGCTTCTGAGCCTTGTGTAACTGCACTGCTTAAATTAGCAACCATGTCACTGGGTTTGCGCTGTCCTGTTTTATCTGTAAAACTGTAAACAGCGATTGTAATTTTTTCTCCGTCTAACTCCGGCACATCTTCTAATCTTTGCTGTATAGGCGATTCTTGTACCGTAGGTGATACTTCTGAATCTCTAAGAGTCTGTAGACTCGGTGCTACAGCACATCCGCCTAATAAACTTGCTGCTAAAATTAGTGCTAAAAACTTCATTAGAAACTAAAGTCTCCTGCCGCTGGAATTGTTATTTCTGTTATTGTACCGTCATCTTGTACAATAGTTAGAGTAATCATTCCATCTGCTTTGACCCAAGTAATGTCTGAGCCTTCAATATTTGCTGTACCTGTATTAGCACACACATCTGTACAATCAGCAAACATTGCGTCAACCATCTGCTTAGATATCTGTGCGTAGATGCGTGACTCTACGTTCTTTAAGAATTTGTTTAGTGTTGTGTTCTCAAGCTCGCGTTCAATGCGTCTTTCTTCAGCTTCAGCTTTTGCTTTAATATCTTCTTTGCGATTGTGCTGCAACTGTTCAGTTGAGAGAACATGCGAACTATACCCCTGTCCGCTGAAACGTGGATTTTTAAAACCCCATACTAATTCGTTTGCTGTCGCACTTGTTGCGTATAATAAAACTAAAGTTGCAATTATAGCCCTCATAGTAATACCCTCCGCTTGTATTTAGCGGAACTATTAGAGAAATTTATGTAGGATGTTTTTAATCGAATCCAAAGGCCATCTTGCCGCCAACACGTGAACTATAATAGTTCTTGCCGCCGTCTAGTAGAATTTTACCTTCGAAATTGGGAGGATACACTGCTGTAAATGCACCTAATACTGCATCATCGCCACGCTTGCCCATCTTAGTGTAAACTTGAATAACACTTGATTGGTTAAGTAATGCTAATGCACCTTTTGTAAACTCTGGATTTTTGTTGATTTCTTTAGCAACAGTTTTAGCAACTCCTGAAAGAATTGCATAGCCTGCGTTAAACCCTTTAGTGCTTTCGACTACATTGTACGGAGCAAGTACATCCTGTGCTGTTTGAGATATACCTTCTAGATCCGACTTACCGTTTTGCATGTACTCGTTAATTTCAGCTTGTAGCTTCTGATCAATGCCTGGTATATTTAGGTATTCACCTACTGAGCAAGGTCCTTCTTTAGCACTTAGTTCGTGGAATCTTGTTACAATGTCAACAGCGTATGCGTGTTGCTCAAGTAACTCGGTGTTGCCTTCTTTTTCGGCTTTTTGTGCTGCGTCATACAAGTTCTTAGCACTTGCTTTAGCACCTGATCCGCCTTTGCTACTAATGCCAATTTCTTGTCCATTAGGAGCAATTAAGAAACTATCGCATAATGCTGCGTTCATTGCCATTGGCCAATAAACTTTACAGTCGCTCCAACGTGCGCCTTCTGCTAGTACTTCACGAGCTGCTTCTGCTTGTCCGCCAATAACACCGCCCATCATTGCAACTGGTTGCATAATTTCGCCAAAGTAGTCACGGATAGCAGGAGCCTGATCATTCATACCAGGGAACACTACATTTCCGTTGCCCTGTGCTAGATCTTTTAATGCACCGACGAATATGTCTTGTATGCCTTCTGGTGCTTTAGACTCTACTTGACTAATAATAGACTCAACGCCACTAAACTGTTGCTCAGTACCTATCAAGTGTTGCGGATCAAAACCAGCTTGTATCTTTTGAGCACCTTTGGTAGCAAGTTGCCAACCTGATGGAACCATTTTGTTGTCCCAAGTACCTAACATGTCATGCTTAGAGAATTGCAAGTATTTGCCCCAATAAACATGTCCACCGTCTGCATCGTCTAGAATTGCAAGACCAAATGCAAGCATGTTACTTGCTGGCTTGTTCACCCATTCGATAGTGATATTGTTTTCTTTTTCAATTTGTTCAATTGCATCAGCGCGGGCTTCCGGCGATTCGTATCTTTGTGTTTGAGCATCCGGGTATACTGATACTTCGACAATACTATATTCTCTGCCGTCACCGTGTACAAATCTATCCCCGGCGTTACGTCCAAAAATTCCTTTAGCTTCGCCTAATAATTTTGATTCTACTATTTTAAAGTCTCTGTATCGCATGTATACTTCCTAATTTATTTTAAGTATTTATTCTATTTTAGGAAACAACATGTCACGACAGAACAAGTCAACATCATCTTCGTCTAGACCTAGACTCTTCATTGTTCTAGGAGTATGTGGGTTCTGTTGCTGATTATGTGCATAGTAATTGTGTGCAGTCGTAACAAGTGCCTTATCACCAAAGCCATTATAATTGCCTACTTCTAACAAATACGTTGTTAAGTTATCTAATGCCAGTTGAATAATAGCAGTTGCTTCTTCTTCAGTAGTTACATTACCCGCGGCAAGCATATAATCTGAGAAGATGTTCTTTGCCCAGTCAGGTAGTTCACGTTTCTTCTTAGGCATAAAGTCTCTTACACTGTCAGCATAGCCGTCCATCATAGGATGGTCTAGTGTTGCGCTTGCACTAAAATCAAGGAAAGCACCGGTCATTTTGTTCTTGCCTGCAATAACATCAAAACCAAAGATTGGTGCATCGTTGTTTAGTTGCGGCATTACTGTACAATGCATCATCCACAGACCTTTAGTATCGCGAGCGTCTACGACATCAATATGCGCCCTACGTACACTATCATTGTGCCAAACACGATTGATCCAAGTATCACTGTTAAAGTGGGTAAGACCTGGTTCTTCATATTCGGTTGCATATTCGTCAAATAGTCTAATAATTTCATTTTGACATTCGATTAACTTATTCCAAATAATGCTCAATGTCTAACTCCATAAGTTCTTTAAATAGACTAGCTGCTGACTCAAACACATATTTTGCTTCGTCTGCCATATCGTCGCTAGTGTTTGCACGAATAGCTTCTTTAATTTCATTAATGTCGCCTTCGAACTTATACATACGTCCTTCACCTGGTGCTTTACGTCCAATCATTTGTCCGCCACTTAAATCGCCCATGTGTAAAGTATAAATGTGTGCCATAATAGCATCACGGTCGTGCATAATAGTACGCATATGTTCAATGTATTCGTGTGTGCTAGGAACAATAGTAGGTGGATTTTCTTTGTCTTCCCATAGTTCTAAGAAATCCTGTTCGATTGCCATTTTTCGTTGAATAGGAAATGGAATATCCCTCCAGATACCGTTTACTGCTGCTAGAGATTCTAGCAAGTCATATTTTTTATGTTGATTCCAAAGATATGCTGCATAAAATTGTGGATTAATTTTACCACTCATTAGTACTTTAACAAAGTCTTGGCGCTCTGCATTATTGTGTTGTTCTTTAGTTAGTTCTTTTAAATTGCTCATTCTGCATCCATTTTTACTTTTAAAGGAAAGCCTCGATCTCTACTAGCGTTAATTGCTTCTGTAGTTTTTTGCTCTGCTATTTCGTATGTATACGTTCCGGCAATACCTGCACCTTCATTATGAATTGTCAATGTAAGATTTTTAGCTGTTGTTTCAGAATGTTTAAAGATTTTTGTTAAGATTTCGATTACCCATTCCATAGGAGTGGCATCGTCATTAATCATGATAACATTATAATTGCTCGGTTCTTTAACTGTTTGTTTAATTTTTTCATCAATGTTAATATCTGTATCTGTACTCATTTTTCTCTCCTAATTATTAATATGGGGGATATTTCACCCCCCATATTTTTTTAGCCAATTTTGCCATCGATTGCAGATTTGTAAGAATCCGCAGTGTCAATTGCTTCGTGTACTGCACCTGAGAAATCTTTAATAGCGATTTTCTTAGGCTGTAGTTCTTCTGGAAGTTCACGCTTTAGATGAATATTTAACATACCAAGTTCGAGACCTGCTTGTACTACTTCAACATGATCAGCAAGTGTAAACTCTCTGCGGAAGTTACGTCCGCCGATACCTTTGTGTAGGTAGTTTACATCTTCGTCTCCCTTAGGAGCAGTTCCTTCAATACGCAGGATTTTTCCATCCTTTGTAATATCAAGATTGTCCATACCGAAGCCAGCAACGGCAACTGAGATCATATACTCGTCGTCGTTGATTTGCGCAATGTTGTATGGAGGATAACCATTACCATTTGGACTGTTTGCAAACTGTCTTTCAAGTTCATTAAACATTCTATCAAAGCCAATTGTGGCTCTGTGTAGGTTAGGTATATCTAGAGTTGTTAGTCTTGTCATTTTGTTTCTCCTTTAATAAGCAAGATTAATGTTAGGACCCTTTCGGCGTCCAAGTTTATTTATCTCATTAACCAATCCTTGCGGCTGCGTTCGGATCTGGTTCATCTTTATGAATATCTGAAATAGTACATTCAGATGTTAAAATCAATCCTGCAACGCTTGCTGCATTTTGTAAAGCTGTTTTAGTAACCTTAGTTGGATCGATAATTCCTAGTTCTAGCATGTCGCCATATTCGCCATTAGCCGCATTATAACCATAATCTTTGTTGTTTGTAAGAATGTTATTAACTACAACATCAGGACTGTCGCCGGCATTTATACAAATTTGACGTACAGGAGCTTCAACTGCTTTCATCACAATCTTAATTCCCGACTCTTGATCAATATTGTCAAACTCTAAATTAGATAAATTTTGTTTCGCACGTATTAAGGCAACGCCTCCCCCTGCAACAATTCCTTCTTCGACTGCTGCTTTAGTAGCATGGTATGCATCGTCGATTCGATCTTTCTTTTCTTTCATTTCTAATTCAGTTGCAGCGCCTACTTTAATAACTGCTACGCCACCGTCTAGCTTTGCTAGTCTTTCAAACAGGCGTTCTTTATTAAATTCTGAAAGATCTGGATCTGTTAAAAGTGTTTCAATCGTTTTAATTCTAGATTTAATTTCACCTGTATCGCCGCCGCCGCTAACAATAGTTGTTGAATCTTTTGTAATAATAACACGGGCTGCTGTGCCGAAATGTGACGAATCTACTTTATCACTAGTTAATCCTTTGTGTTCAGTGACAACGGTTGCACCAGTAAGAACAGCAATGTCTTCCATTTGTTCACGATATTTGTCTCCAAACCCTGGCGATTTAACTGCACATGCTTTAATAGTACCTTGCATAGAGTTTACAACCATTGTTGCTAATGCTTCGCCGTCAATATCTTTTGCAATTAATAGTAATGGTTTTCCTGAACTTGCTGCTGCTTCAAGCGTTGGAATAATCTCTCTCAAAGTTCCAAGATTTTCGTCAATCAATACAATAAACGGATCTTCAAATTCAACATTATGTTTTTCTGGATTATTTACAAAATAAGGGCTTAGAAAACCTCTATTAAACTGGATGCCTTCAACTACGTCAAGTTCGTCTTCAAGTCCGCGTCCTGACTCAACAGTAATAACACCATTCTTGCCAACACGTTCCATTGCGTCTGCAATTAGTTTGCCTATCTTATAGTCAGAATTTGCACTAATAGCACCAACTTGCTCAATTTCTTGTTGAGTAGTGCACGGTTTAGAAATTTTCTCTAATTCTGCTACAACTGCGCTAGTTGCTTTATCAATGCCGCGTTTAAGATCCATTGGATTCATACCAGCCGATACAAGCTTCATACCTTCTTGTACAATTGCTTGTGCAAGTACTGTTGCTGTAGTTGTACCATCTCCTGCATCGTCAGCAGTTTTAGACGCAACATCTTTGACCATTTGACAACCCATATTTTGAATGTTATGCTCTAGTGTAATGTCTCTAGCTACAGTTACTCCGTCTTTGGTAATGTGTGGTCCGCCGAACGGGCGTTGAATTACTACGTTACGACCTTTTGGTCCTAGTGTCGTTCTTACAGCATTTGCTAAGATATTAACACCTTTTAATAATTCTGATCTAGCTTCGTCGCCAAATTTTACTTCTCTTGGTAATGCCATTTGTGTTCTCCTTAATCTACTATTGCTAAGATTTGATCTTCTGTTAAAATTAAATGCTCTTCGTCGTCTAATTTAATCGAATGCCCAGCGCCTTGCGGGTACATTACTGTATCGCCTTTGTTAATATTTAACGGCACAATATTACCGTCACGTGATATGCGACCAGTTCCGACACTTACGACAATGCCTTTAATTGGTAACTCATTAGAAGTCTCTGGAATGTATAGTCCACTAGCAGTCTGTTTGTCTACTTCGGACGGTTTGACACATATTTTGTCAAGTATAGTTTTAATTTTCATATGTTCTCCTTAGTTAAGCAAGATAATTTAAGACCTTTTAAGCGTCTTATAAAATTATTTACCGATAGTTGACCGTTCATATATAGGATTGTGAGTTTGTGTACAGCGTATAAATGTTGCACATTTAGGTAATTGCTTGATTTTTTTAGCACCACAGTATGTCATGGTACTACGCACACCTCCAAGGATATCCTGTACCGTTTTGGCTACAGCACCTCTGTAAGGCACAAGCACTGTGCGTCCTTCTGATGAACGATAGTTTTTCAATCCACCAAAATGCTTGTCGTTTGCACTTTCACTACTCATTCCGTAGAACTGTACAAATCTCTTCTCTTCAACTTGACGTGTTTCTTTTGTTTGGTCTCCAACATCTTCACGTATTAATTCATTTGTTTGATAGTACTTGGTAATTACTTCGCCGCCACCTTCATCGTGTCCGGCAAGCATACCGCCTAGCATTACAAAGTCTGCACCGCCAGCAAATGCTTTTGCTACATCACCAGGAGTACTACACCCGCCGTCAGCAATGATATGACCCCCAAGACCGTGAGCAGCATCTGCACACTCAATAACAGCAGATAGCTGCGGATAACCCACGCCGGTTTGGATTCTAGTCGTGCATACAGAACCAGGGCCGATACCAACTTTGACAATGTCTGCTCCTGCAAGAATCAATTCCTCCGTCATTTCTCTAGTTACTACATTACCTGCAATGATTACAAGATGTGGAAAGTTTTCACGCACCTTGCGAACGTGTTGTGCAAAGTGGTCGCTGTAACCATTTGCAATATCTATGCACACAAACTTTAAGTTATCTTCGCACTTTGCATACACTTGTTCTAGTTTGTTGTAATCGCTTTCGCCTGTGCCAATACTCATTGCTACATAGTCTGTGCGATTAAGTCCGTCTCCGTAGAAGTATTGGATAAGTTCTTCCGCAGTGTAGGTCTTGACTAGACAGCTAAAGATTTCGCCTTCGCCTAGTTTGTCCGCCATTTCCATAGTGCCAACCCCATCCATGTTAGCAGCCATAATTGGGATACCACTATAATGATAATCTTCAACATTTTGTGGGAAAGGTGGTTCATAGTTGCGGAAGTTTGTTTTACGTTCTAAGTTTATTTCTGAACGACTTTTAAGGGTGCTACGTTTTGGACGAATAAGCACGTCTTTGTAATCTAATTTAATATCGGTTTCTAACCGCATTTGTACCTCTTAATTTTCGTTATTTTTACGTTGTTGTTTAAGCCACCGAGCTCTGCCTGCTGCCTTTGCTTTAGCACGTTTCATACTTGGCTTTACGTATGCTTCTCGATCACGAACTTCTTGTATAATTCCTTCTTGTTGAACTTTTTTCTTTAAAATACGGAGAGCTTTATTTACATCTCCGTTTCTAACTTCAACTCGCATTCCAGGCAATTGCCATTCACTTTTATGATTTTTCATTTGATCCTCTTATTAAATCTTCAATTACATCAAGACCATAAATTCTATTTGGACTCAGTTTATTATACTGCATTGTATCTGAACTTGTCAACCAATAAGTATTCGAGAGAGACACAATATATGCAGATAATTGTTTAACATGTGCAGAACAGTTATCGTAATCTAATATTACTACATCGCACATCTTGCATACAGACAACAACCAGTCTATATCTTTATCTTCGTCGCTAACATTATACAGATAAATGTTTTGTCGACCATTTGTGCTAGCTAATATATCTTGAGCTTGTTGTTTAACAGCATCACTTGGATAAATTAATGCTATTGAATAATTTTGATTAAAAATCTTATCAGGCGGAGTGATAAGGATAATTTTGTCAGTCACGTTTTAACCTATTCCAAATTGTATTATTGTCTTGTTCTTCGTTTTGTATATATCTAAAATTGTCAGGTTGACTTGACTGATCTGGTTTATTTTTTTCTAATTGTTGTCCGCGCTCTTTCATAATATACGGACGTTGCGAAATATAACTTTCCCAAGGCAAGTTATCTAGTTCGCCAGTTATGTATAATTTTTTAAATGCTTTGACGTTTTGATTAGGATGATCTTCCTT
>Ga0209136_1001615_pt1 | contig 14562 bp, 9 predicted proteins | sample SaaInl0LU_22_DNA_FD_184640 | JGI IMG/M metagenome (GOLD analysis project Ga0209136, IMG submission 184640) | Marine microbial communities from expanding oxygen minimum zones in the Saanich Inlet - ESP_90LU_22_DNA (SPAdes) (version 2) | ecosystem: Environmental > Aquatic > Marine > Intertidal zone... | reverse complement strand
TGGTAATCCCTGCCTCTTTCATCAGGGCGAGATCCTCGTCCAACATTTCCCAGCTGCGCAAGGTATCGCCAACGGACACCGGATGGTAACAGATGGCCTTAAAGTAAGTCGACGCATTTTCAATATTTTCATCTGCGTGCTCTTCTGCTTGTTTTGTTGAACAAGCTGCAAGTACCGTGAGTCCCAAGAGTGCGGTAAAGAACTTCATCATTATCTTCTTCTTTTAGGCGCGCTTACCGTTTGAAGCATTGCTGTTGTATCTCCTTCAAAGGTTTTAGTAATCGGATTGCCTCCTCTTAATAAACCCTCGAAATCTCCATTATCTACGGACTCCCACAAAGCGAATTTCGCCTTTCCATCCAGCGTAATTAGTCCAAAGTGGTTCTCTGATCCATCCGTGTGGTTTGGATCTTTCCATTGCTCGTCAAATGCTTCAAAATAGAAACAGCTTATTCCTTCCGCATCCGTCCATTCACGCATAGCTTGATGGTATAACGCCTGTTTGTATTCATCTGCAGCAAAGGAGCCGTTGTTACCATAGAAACCTACACTCACTGAAGACCAACCCGTCTCACCAATATGTATGGGTTTTTCCGGATCAATTCCATGTACATAAGACTTCACACTTTCGTATTGACCTTGTGCATAAAACGCCGCACGTTGCATGGCTGAAAGCACTCGGTCATGATCAGAATACCCCTCTTCATCTGAGGCTGGACTCTCCCAATAAGCGCTGTTGTAGTGTGTGTCGTGAAAAGGATAGGTATGTGCACTAACGTAATCTACTGCTTTAACGAGAGCCTCAAGTTCAGGCAGATGATAGTCCGACTCTCCTCCGCCCCAAGAGGCAAAATTATCAGAAGACGTAATCCACAAATCCGGTGCTAATTTTCCGACTTTCTTTAGCTCCTGTAAGTAATTTACATATTTCAGAATCACCGATGGATGAACAAAATAGCTCGAAGCCCAATGCACCATCGCCTCATTACCTACTGCAATTACCTTTACGATATCTGGGTATTCCGTAGCATAACGTACTGCTTTCTGAATCTCACTTTCATTGTTTTTTGGGTCTTCGATGGAATGATCTGGATGGTCGGTCCAAGCATTCAAACAATCGATCCATACGCCCAACATAACGTACATTTCGAATGTAGGGTCCTCATTTTTCAATTCACGAATGGCTTTTAGCACGTTCGGTGCATGAGCCAATTGCAGATTGTACGTGCGTAAAATCTTAATGCCCATAGCAGACATGATCTTCAAATCTTCTTTCAACTGCGGAATGGTAGGTTGCTTCGCACGTTCCTTACCGCGGTAACCTCCAAAAGAGATGGCTCTATATTCAGGGTTACCTAAAATTTCAGCGGCGGCTTTTGATTTTGTCATAGGTGTATCTTTGGATGAACAAGAAAACAAGCTTGCTGCCAAGAGTACTAATGTGGCTACATTTCTCAGTCCTCGTATCATCTTAATTCTTATTTAACTACGCTTACTTCTAAACGAACTACTTTACCGGTGCGTTGGAACAATTCCCTCGTCCATTCGATACCCAGTGTGGTTCCTGGGATAGTACTCGTCGAAGCTTCCGTAACCACGGTTATGCTCGCAGATTCACCCAAACGGTAAACCACCGGTACTTGGCAATAGGTGAACGCTAGTGTGCCTTCTTCTAAGGCAATACTCGCTTTCTGATTATCTAATGTGATGTAGTTGAATGTTTTTGACGCCGTTAAAAACTCTTCTTTGCGCAGTATTTTGGGTACAAAGGATAATTGGCCATCCGAGACATGAACGCCCAATTCGCCAAAGCGACTAATTAAATCCTCTTTGACTTGACCTGTCATTCCTGGTTGTTGCGCACCTTTTCCTCCTGGCGTATGAGAATAGGGATCTGTTGGGAAGGCTCCATATAGTTCAGGCGATTTGTGTGCGCCGATACCTGCTAAAATCTCAAAGTAATGGTCGAACATTCTACCTACCAGGGTCGGATCATCTCCGTCTAGCGCAGCGTTCGTGTTTTCAAAAGCAGCTAGAAGTAGCTTTGAGACCATGTGCCAGTAAATAGACCCCAGTCCCTCATATCCAAAGAAGGTTCCGGAACGACCGGTAAATGATTTATGATCGAATACTTCTTCAAAAACAGTTGCCAGCAAGGTACGGTCCTTCGCAACCAGGGCCGCATAGTTGGCTGGCAATGCGTCCAAGGCTGCATGCAAACTGTTTACATTATTGAACATCCCGTTAAAGTGGTAAAGACCATTGCGGTCTCTCAGTACTACCGTTTTATTTCCGTCAGCTACCAAAACATTTACAAGCTCTGAGGCTTCTGCACGCGCTGCTGGAATGCAGTTCTTGTCGACAAATCGGGGCAATTCTTTGTTTGGATACAGAATATAGCTGTATTGATCTTTGCGGAACAGCGCGCTAGCCTTCAACGCATCTAAAACCTCGGTACCTTCATGAGCGCTCAAATATTTTGAACTCAATACAGCAACTTGACCTTCCAACATTTCTGGTAAATAGCTAATCTTCACCCCGGTTTCAGTCACCGTCATTAGATTGTACGCATGGTACAAACCATCTGTGCGCTTATTTGCATCTATCGAATGCTCCATGTAGGCTGTTGCCATTCGGGCAAACGAACGAACGTCTGCAATAGAAACCGCCGTATAGCTCCCTGAAAATCCAGCTTCGTAAATACGTTTTCTATAGTCACTTGCTGGCTCACCTAATCCGTCAAGTACAAGCTTGCGATCGGCATCGGAAATAGAACCGTTTAATAAATTTTGATGGGCTTCGAGCGTTGTCTTCACACGGGTAAAGAAGGTAGCCAATTCGGAAGAAATCTTCACTTCTCCACTTGCCTCTGCGAGCAATTGATCCATAAAACTTAAGAACCGACGCAAATAGTATAGCGTAACCATACTTACACCATTACCTACTAAGGCATTATTGGCATCGTTCCATTCAGGACGCTGCGTATTCATCCAAATTCCCCCTTCCGGGATGAAGTTTGAAACCTTCGCAAGCACTGTGGCTAGGATTTTCTCGATGAAATTCACCTTGTGGATAGCTTGTCCTGCGTTTATCAGTAACGCACCGTCGATACCCAGGCTTTTGCGCTTTGCTTGAATGGCCTCTTCCGCTTCGTGGTCAAAGTCAATAGTATTCTTAGGATCTTTTAAAAGGTCCGAGTACTCCTTGATGCGGTAAGGAACATTCGCATAAACAAAATGATCTTGAGTGAAGTATTCCTTTAACGTACCTGGATAATAGTCTTCAATGAATTCAAGGAACTTGAGTAAATAGATGATCTGATGGTCACCCCAATAACCAATATAAGACCAAGGGTTATCCGGCTCGATGGTTTCCCAATCAAAACCGTCTTTAATGACGCGGTAAGGATTGTATCCATCAAATGTGGTAGCATTCAAGAACTTATGAATCATTCCCTCCATGAACTCCGGATAAGAATGCGCTAATGCCTCCCAATTCTGAAAAATATCGCGCCAGTTTCCCTGGTAATCTAAAATCTTCGACCCATCAACTTCATTGCGGGTGTTGATTGAAAATTTATTCCAAGGTCGAGATGGATCTCCATGGCGACGACTGAATTTTAACGGCAAGTATTCGTAACTCAAGCGCTTAAAATCGGCGTCTGTTGCTTCAGTAGCAAGAGCCTTTAACGTTTGAAGCGTAAAGGTTTCTTTAAGTCCTACTAAGGTTGACTCTACCCTCTTGTAGACCTCAATATTTGCTTTGTGTATGTAGTTGGTGAAATCCGCTTTTTCAATGGTGTAATTGTCATCAAATATCCCACCGCGCATAATGTTGAACATGGTGTTCGCGAAGTGACGGATGTTTAACAATCGATCATTCGTCAGCTGCAAGCCGTCTGAAGCCGCCACCAATTCCACGAGATGTGCTGAACCTTCTTCCACATCGGCCGCGACTTCCGCATGTAAAGACTCAGGATTTTCAAGTGCCGCCATCAGATTGGCTACTTCTACAGGTCCTTTATTGACGTCTGCTAAAATGCTCCAGTGCTCCGCAGCACCGGCTGGAAGTTCAACCGTATCACAAAGCATGTAAGCGCCACGCTCTGCCTTAATGTCTACTTCTTGTTTCGGCATTTCGCCGTTTCTAAAAGCATTCAGTTGCTTTGAAGAAAGCAACCTAATCGCATTAGGTCTACCGAGCGACCATGCCACGTTCGATCGCAAAGCCTCACTTGGCTCAGCTTTATCAACGATGATTGCACTTAACGAAAAGAGGCCTAAACCGACCGATTTTTCCAATTCGCACTTTTTATAAGCGTCTACCAGGTTACTGCTCGCACCTTGCAGCGCATCCTCAACCCCATAAGGAAGTAGGTTTTGTATCCCGTCAATGAATTGGACAGTTACACCAACGCTACCGTGATTGATTAAAGCCGATTTGCGCACAAAGCCAAACTTGTCGCTTGAATTCCATTCATAAGTGAAGGTTAAACCGAGGTCGTGATTCACTTCCTCGAACTTCACTTTATTTCCGAATGAATTCTTGTACAGGTTGCGGCTGAGCTTGTAGACACCCTCATATTTTGACGAGAACGGCTCCCAAAGACTCGTCTTACCCGACTGCGTGATTAAGCAAAGGGTCTTTGAGCCAGTCGTCTCTGAGGATTCTGTGATTTTATCATCGGTATAATAGGGAAACAATGCAAAGTTACTGTTCTTCCTACCCGCCGTTAGGCCGCCGGTACTCGATAAAAACATCCAATGGTTCGAATGGCTAACGATGCTCATAAAGAAGGGCCGCATGGCGTCGTAATTTGCTATTTTATAGAAGGTCTCGGCACCAATTTTTACCTCTGTTCCGCTAACTTCCTCGAATGAGGCTGCCCGTTTTTGAGCGCCCAAGTAAATTTCTTTGTGTGTCTTCATTCTAAAATTCCCGTTTCGCAGGACTTTTGTGTTTTAATAGGTCAGAAATACATTTTATCATCGTTTCAAGCCGTTTGCTCCCGTCAAACGAAGGGTTTGGTTTAAAATAACAGAATGGATATATCCTATTCCATCACCAAAATCGGCTGAAACGGCTGTAAATACAAGGCTTTAAGGGCACTCGATTTATTCGCTTACAATAATAACAACTACAATGAAGAGATTAGCCGGACAATTACAGGACAAAGCCATAAAACAAGGACTTAAGGGTCTTTATTCACCTTTTAAGGAACAAGACATCTGTGAAGAATTTAACTTTATCTTTCTTGCAAAATAATTCATCCATGCGCGCGAGCCTATTCCTTACCGTTCTCCTTTCAGTCTGCATCACTCCGATCACTTATGGGCAATGCGGTCAAAACTACGATCGCGAAGTACGTCGGATTGTGAAGGCATCCGAGAAGTTGCCTCACGAAAAAACAAGGATTGTTTTTGCCGGAAGCTCCACCTTTCGACTCTGGGACAACATGGCTGAGAGTTTCCCAGAATACGAAGTGGTCAATGCCGGCATCGGAGGCTCATGCTTCGATGATCTTTACCGTTATAAAGACGGGCTCATTACGGGCACCAAGCCAGATATCCTCGTTATCTATGAAGGGGACAATGATATCGTGCATGTAGGGGAAGATGGAAACCAAAGAAGTGCAGCTGATGTTCATTTTGATGCGTGGGTACTTATCAATTGGATACATGATACGCACCCTAATCTTCCCGTGTTTCTTCTTTCACCAAAACCATCGCCTTCGCGATGGGAACACCTGGCGAAATACAAAGCAGTCAATGGTCAACTTAAAGGATTAGCCGAAGCGTATAACTATCACTTCATGGATTGCTGGCCTTGGCTCACCGACAACAATGGGCAGGTAGATCCAGAGCTTTTCATATTCGATGAGCTGCACTTAAACAAAGAAGGTAACAACCGCCTAGGTCATTACATTGCGGAAGCAATTCGCAATTCTTATCTCGACGAACAAACACTTGATGCATTCGTAGACCAATGGCACCTAGCCGCTGCTACTGCAGATTCGGCTGGTTATTTCGGAGCCTTTTACAATGAACAGAGCATCTTCCAAGGTACCGACGGCGGTGAGTATTGGACCGCCGGAGAATTCCTAGCTTGGGCCGCTCCTTACTTCCGAAGAGAAAGCGCCTGGACCTTCGAGGCCTTCGAACGCCATTGGTACCGGGAAGGAAACACCTTGTGGTTCAATGAACGTCTAGATTCACCGCACATGGGCAAATGCCGTGGTGTTGGTGTAATGCGAGCCACAAGTGATGGCCTGAAAATAGACCACTACAGCTTGAGCTTTGAGGTTCCTAATGAAGTTGTAGGAGAATTAGTTCCATTGGCCACACCGGAACGCATAGAAGTATTGAAGTACCAACAAGAATTGGACGATTTTTATACCGATTCCACGACCAGTCCTCTAACCCCAGAAGAACGGGCCGCTTTCCTCGGACATGAATTCTTCAGCTATAATCCGGAGATGGCCGTTGAGGCGAATATCGAAGTGCTCGAAAATGAACCGTGGTTCAACATGGCCACTAGCTCAGGGGTGAGTAGAGCGTACCGCCGCTACGCCAAGGCCACCTTCGAACTGCGCGGACAAACTTTGGAATTGTTCCTCTACCAAAGCAAAAGGTTGATGGCCATGGAAGAATATCAGGACCACCTATTCCTTCCTTTCATGGATAAAACTACGGGAGTGAGCACCTACGGCACGGGCCGATTCATGGACATCACCAAGCCCGAGGGAAGCACCATGATCTTGGATTTCAATTATGCCTACAACCCGTATTGCGCCTATACCGACGGGTATTCATGTCCCATCACCCCTCAAGAAAACTACATCGACATTGAAGTAAACGCGGGCATCAAGGGACCAGACGGGCATTAAAACAATGTGCTCACCTTAATTCCGACAAACAACCCTGTCCTTTTTTTCTCGCAGCTTCTCGCAACGGAGTTTTTTTAGGTGAAAACATTTTATGAATTTTGAATACGCCTAATTTCGCAAAATGAAAAAACTACTCGTACTCCTTCTAGCCCTATCGCTTTATTCCCTGAAAGCACAGGTCTATGACACTCTCGTGTGGGCAGATGAATTTAATGGAACCGGGCTTTACACCATCGCTCAAAAGCATCGCCTAGCGTCGCATTTAAAATGCGCTCAAAAACACTAAGGGTTTGAACTCTATTTTCAACGGCACCAGGCACCTCAACGTTTGGAAAATAGTTTTTAACCCAATCATTCATCGAAAGGACCTTTTCACGTCCATGATCGTTACGAAGCGTAATAAGAGAGGCCACTTCTGTCGCAGTGTAGCGATTGCGCTTGGCTAAAGATAATTGGTTTTCATCCATTAACAAGTTGATGCAGAAGTACTTCTCCGAATTCAAAAGGAAAATTTTCTTGAAAGCAATCAAGAAGAATTTAGTCGTCCAAACGCGACCTGAACGGGTTAGAATGAAGAAATCGAGATCATCGTCTTTCGACTGTATGCCCATTTTAGAGAGTGAGCCGCTTAGATAAACTCCCCTAACAAAAGGAAAAACAGCAATAAACCGACCAATACTATGGGCCAATTTTAACCGTCTTAGATTCAAACGCTCATATTTTGCACGCAGTACCAATGCGTCCGGTGCTAAAGCAAACCAGCCGTTTTGGCAATAAATAAGCCCTTCCTGAACGAGCACCTTTAAGCCTTCCGTAACCTCTTGCTGCGTTGCAGGAACTGATAAATACTGCCGTACTTCTTCTGCCGATAGGGCGTGATTAAAGAAGCTGAAATAATGGAGTACTTGCTTAAAAGCCTTTGGCGAAATAGGTTTCAATGGAATAGTTGGCTTTCTGTGGGTCTAGACTACGAAGGTACGATGCGTCTGTGAAATACTAGGTCCTATTAACCGGGGGCGTACTTTTCTAAGATTGCACACCTCCTTAATTTTTCATACCTTCGAAATTCTGATGGCAGACTCGCAAAATCCCTTTATTACTATTGAATATACTGATACAGCAACGGAATCTTTTCCGGTTGAATACTATATCTCAGAGGTCGACCCCGTGGATTTCATCATAGAAGACAACTACACGTCTAAACCGCATTCCCAATCAAATTCAAAGCACGCCTTTCCTTTTGGGGCCCAGATTTCCACTCCGTGTACTTACGGAGTATTCTAGGCAAAATCTTCTACATAAGTTCCTTATCATTTTGACAGAGAATCTGTCGTTCCGCTAGGCCCTTAGGATTGGTTTAGTAGGGTTCTATTTTAATTCCTTAAACATCATTTATTATGCGAAAACGACAAAATCGTTATTCACATTATATTGCTTTTCTCTTTCTATTCATTGGGTTCGCTCAATCTGGATGGGCGCAGCAAAAAATCACTGGAGCCGTTACAGATAATACCGGTAATCCAGCAATAGGCGTTTCAGTTACTGTTTTAAACAGTCAAGACGGAACACTTACTGATGCAATGGGCCAGTATAGCATAACACTGTACGAAGGTCAATCAAAATTGGTTTTCAGTTCTTTTGGATTTCAAACGCAGACGGTAGACGTCTCTGGGAAGTCCATTTTAAACGTGACTTTAAATGCTTCGGAGATCCAATTGGAAGAAGTTGTCATTACTGCTCTAGGGGTATCCCGTGAGGAGCGGGCACTAGGTTATGCCGTTCAAGGACTTAAAAGTAAAGACATTGCCTCAGTTCCAGCGCCCAATGCGGTGGACAACCTCAGTGGAAAGCTCGCTGGAGTATATGTTACTAGTGGTTCAGCAGGTCCTACAGCCTCAGCAAACGTGACCATTCGTGGTCAAACTTCGTTGAACGGAAACAGCCAAGCGCTGTTTATTGTAAATGGAGTGCCCATTACAAACGGTTTGTTTTCTCCAGGCGATGGCCTGAATGGATCTTCAACCATTGACTTTGGTAATGGTGCTCAGATTATTAACTCTTTCGATATCGAAAATATTTCTGTCTTGAAAGGACCAGCTGCTGCCGCATTATACGGTTCGCGCGCTGCAAATGGGGTTATTTACGTTACTACTAAAACAGGAAAAAACAGCAAGGGCTGGGGCGTAAGTGTGAATTCTAACACTGTACTTGAAACACCTCTAAAACTACCTAATTTCCAAGACCAGTTTGGTAACGGTGGCGGTGGTAAATACAGTTACAACGATGGTGCCACTTATACTGGTGATTACTACGACGCTTTTGGTGAAAACTGGGGGCCACGTACGAATGGCCAATCTGTAAAAGTGTTTAATTCTAACGATGAAGCAGTGCCTTTCGAAGCTGCTCCTGACAACATGCGAAACTTCTTCCAAACCGGAGTAAGTACCAACAATAATGTGAGTATATCTCATGCAGATGAAAATGGAGATTTCAGATTTTCCGGTACCCAACTCAACAGACGCGGTATCGTTCCTAACACGGATTTGAATCGGAATACGCTCCAAACCTCAATGGGTAAGAAACTCTTTAATAATCGTTTAGAGTTCAGAGCAAATGCTATGTATGTGGGATCGAGCTCAAACAACGTTCCAAACGCAGGTTACGATGAAAGTTCCTCTGTTATGTATTCTTTTCTTTGGATACCACGTAATACGCCAATCGATGATTTGCGCGATTACTGGAAACCAGGACAAGACAACGTACAGCAATCTTACGTCGAAGAACTTTGGGGAAACAACCCGTTTCTTATTGTCAATGAAAACACAAACAGCTTCAACGCATCGCGCCTTTTAGGAGATATCAATGCGACTTATCACATTAACGATCGTATGAATATACGTCTTCGTTCAGGTCAGGATATGAAGAATGATATTCGCCAGTACCGCAGAGCTACCTCTACTAAAAAAGTACTGTTTGGTAGCTACCGTGAAGACCGTCTTTCTTTTAGTGAGAACAATACAGAAGCACTTTTATCGTGGGCAAATGCTGCACCAATGGAGCAAAAAGATTTACGAATTGATGCCAAACTTGGTGGTAACCTTATGATGCAGCAGAGCTCATCGCTTGTTGCAAATAACCCACAGCTTCTTCAGCCTGGTGTTTTCACATTAACAAATAACCGCTCAAACGTACAAACTGAAAGCCGGTATGCGCGCAAGGCGATACGCTCACTGTTTGGTTTGGCTTCTTTTGCCTACAAAAGCACGTATTATTTAGATCTAAGCGCTCGTAATGACTGGTCTTCCACATTACCTACGGCTAATAACAGTTACTTCTATCCGGCAGCTTCTGCTTCGATGATCGTTTCTGAAATGGCGGATTTAGGTTCAATTAGCTTCTTGAAACTTCGTGCTGCAGTAGCTGCGGTAGGTTCTGATACGGATCCCTATCTTTTGAACAACACCTATAGCCCAGCTGCAATGTTTGGCGGTTACCCAGCCTTTGGTATCAATACATTCGCGACGAATCCTGATCTACGTCCAGAACGCACCAATTCTAGTGAATTAGGTATTGACTTGCGCTTTGCTAAAGGGCGCTTTGGCGCAGATTTAGCCGTTTATGATATGACCACTGAGGATCAAATCATTTACCTACCTGTAGCCACTTCTACTGGTCGTACCAGTAGACTTGCGAACGGTGGTGCCATTCGCAACAGGGGTATTGAACTTCAGTTATTCGGTGATATCGTTAAAAACGATAAACTTATCTGGAATTCCCGAATCAACCTTGGCGCGAATCGTGCTGTAGTTACTGAGCTACCCGACGGTGTTAGCGGAGGCTATCCTATCGTAGCGAGCATGTTCCCCAACGATGGTGGAACTGTAGGGTTAGAATATGTTGCTGTAGAAGGTGAACTTCTGGGTCAACTTAAAGGATTAACCTTTATGCGCGATGCCGATGGCAATATCATTCACGAGAACGGTTTACCAATGGTAAGTGAAGAAAAAAGTACGATAGGTTCGTACCAGCCAAAAGCACGTATCGGATGGATGAATAGTTTCTCAGTAGGTAACTGGCAAGCAAATATTCTGTTTGACGGACAGATTGGTGGATTGATTTATTCGCGTTCCCACACTTTGCACAACACAGCAGGTAATCTTGTAAACGATGATGATCCGCATCTTGATATGAATGCCATTGACGGCCGTGTAGTCTACGATGTAACGTACGATGGTAATGGCGAACCAGTATACAACCTTGATCAAGCAGGTGGCGTAGTTGGCTCTGGTGTCATGTACGATGCTAGTGGGAATTTAGTAGCGAACACAGTATCTGTGCCAATACGTGATTACTATTACAAATACTACGGTAATGTTTGGAGTAGAGATAACATTGAGCCATCCACGTTCGATGCCTCTTACCTAAAGCTTCGTCAACTGAGTATCGCTTATACAGTACCTGCAGACAAGCTTGCCAACACAGGGCTAAAAGGTCTTACTGTAAGCTTTGTTGGACGCAATCTTCTTTTATTCACTAAGGTTCCAACCATTGATCCAGAGACGTATTCCATAAGAAACGGACTGTTCGTGAATGGTTACGAGAGCACCTCTATGCCATCACTAAGAAGCTTCGGATTCTCTATCAATGCAAACCTTTAAGACTCTAACAATGAAAAAATCATTTTTTGTAGGCGCGCTAATCGCAATGGCGGGTCTTAGTTTTCAAAGTTGCGAGAAATTATCATCTATTAATGAGAACCCTAACGAGCCCTCTAATGTAGACGCTGGTGTATTGTTCACAGAAGGCGTACGTTCAAGCGTAAGTACCTCTGTTACTCAAAGCTACCTGTTAGGAAATGTTGCTTCTCAGCTTGCGGCTAAAACACTGCGTGCAGTTGTTGGCGAGTATAGCTGGAATGCCTTCCCAAACACATGGAATCAAAACTATGCGAGTCTCGGTAATATTATCGAGGCAGAGCGTGTAGCAGCAGAAGTCGGGAATGCCCAAATGGAAGGTGCGGCTAAAGTGATGAAGAGCTGGGTATTTTCTACACTAACCCTGGCCTATGGAGACATCCCGTATTCAGAAGCTATTACTGGCTCAACCGACGCCAATTGGTTCCCTGCCTACGATACGCAGGAACAAATCATTACCGGTACAAACGGACTGTTAAACGAGCTTACTGAGGCAGTTCTATTGCTCGATAACGGTGGTTCTATTCAAGGTGATATTCTTTTTAACGGCGATGCTGCTAAATGGAAAAAACTGGCCAACGCGATGCGCCTCCGTCTGCTTATGTATGTCTCGGAGAAGCAAAACGTAAGTGCTGAATTTGCAGCAATTGTTGCAAACGAATCACTAATGGAAAGCAACGCCGACAACGGTATACTTACGTACACGGGTAACTTCCCTAACGAATATCCATTGGTTCCTTTGAAGCAAGGTGATTTCGATGCAGTTGCGATTAGTACTAATGCCCATGCTGCTTTAGACAGCTTGAATGATCCTAGAATGTTCATTTACGCGCGTCCAAGCAATGCATCAGCAGTATTCGCAGACCCTTCTGTCGCCGCTACTTATAAGGGTGCCGATAATGGAAGTACAGCTATTAGTGCCTCATGCGACAAGAATGGATCACGCCTAGGTTATACGTTCTACAATTATCCTGGACATGATCAAGCAGGCACGATGGCAGAAGGTATTATCATGACGTATGCTGAGCAACAATTCTTACTCGCGGAAGCGGCACACAACGGTTGGATTACAGACGATGCTGCGACGCATCACGCCAGTGGTGTGCAAGCGTCATTAGAATACTATGGGGCAGATTTCAGTATGACGAACTGGACGGATTTTGCAGACTACATGGCAAATTCGGGAGCTGCTTACGATAACAGTATCAATAGTATTCGTGAGCAGAAATGGTTAGCAATGTTCTTTACAGGACTGGACAATTATTTCGAGGTAAGACGCTGGTATACTCAAGAAAGTGGGAATTGGGCTAACCTTCCATTCATCTCAGCGCCGTGTTCAAATACAAATGGTGACGTGTTGCCAATGCGCTTTCTCTACCCAGGTAATGAAGCGAGTTTGAATCCTGTCAACTACGCTGGTGCCATTGATGCAATGGGAGGCAATACCCAGAACACTAAAATGTGGGTAGTTGACTTATAAATAGTCATTTACTAACGTTAACAATTTAAACCACGGTGTACTTCTGTACACCGTGGTTTACTATAAAAAGAAACTATGAGCGGTCATGTAAGAAGTGATAAAAAAACGTTGTTTGGTGCAGCCATTAATCCCCCGGTATTTTTTGGATCATTAATCGTATTGCTCTCTTTAATCAGCACCACCATTATCATTGGTGAGCCCGTGGAGGATCTCTTCAGACGGGTTCAAGCCAATATTAGTGATGCCGCTGGGTGGTTCTTCATCTTGCTGGCCAACCTTCTGATGTTTTTTCTCATCTATCTGGCCTTTTCAAAATTTGGAAAGATCAAACTAGGAGGGGCAGAAGCAAAACCAGACTTCTCACGTATCTCATGGTTTTCTATGCTGTTCTCTGCTGGTCTCGGCATAGGACTATTATTCTATGGGGTCGCCGAACCGATCTACCACTTTAACGACAATCCTTTTGTCGATAATACAGATGCTATAGCCGCAGCTAAAAGCGCTATGGGGATTACTTTTTACCACTACGGAATTCAAGCTTGGAGCATCTATGCGACGGTTGGCTTAGCCCTTGCTTTTTTCACGTTCAATCTCAAACTTCCCCTCACCATTCGTAGTATTTTCTATCCGTTGCTCGGGGATAAAATTTACGGACGCTGGGGAGACTTGATCGATATTATTTCTGTCATCGCTACCGTAGTTGGTCTGGCCACCTCACTGGGTTTAGGAGCACAACAGGTAAATGCCGGTTTAGAATACCTTTTCGGAATTGGATATTCACGAGAAGCCCAAATAGTCATCATCGCCGTAATTACCGCACTCGCTACCTTCTCCTTGCTCGCTGGCTTGGATAAAGGCATTCGCAGACTTAGCGAAGTGAATATGGGCTTAGCGATGGTCTTACTGGTGTTTGTACTAGCGATTGGACCTACAGCATTCCTGATGGACAGCTTCGTTCAAAATCTAGGATACTATATCGACAATTTCTTCAAAATAGGTCTGTGGACCGAATCTTTTGTTGGGGTGAAAGACGATTCAAACTGGCAAAACATGTGGACCGTATTTTACTACGCATGGTGGATCGCATGGTCACCGTTTGTAGGAATATTCATTGCACGCGTATCTAAAGGCCGCACCATCACTGAATTTATTTTAGGTGTGGTCCTTGTTCCTTCGCTTTTGACCTTCTTATGGATGAGCGTTTTCGGAGGTAGTGCACTGTATTTTGAACTGCTCGGGGACCACAGCATTACTTCCGCGGTGAATGAAAACGTGGCGACGGCTATCTTTAAATTATTAGAAAAGTACCCCTTTGTAACCATATCTTCAGGTCTAGCCATTCTGCTTACCACGAGCTTCTTTGTGACCAGCTCAGACAGTGGTTCTATGGTGGTTGATACCCTTACCTCGGGTGGACGACACGATGCGCCAAAAATTCAAAAAATATTTTGGGCGGCCATGGAAGGTGCTACCGCTTCCGTACTTCTACTCTACGGTGGATT
>Ga0209136_1001611_pt1 | contig 14573 bp, 10 predicted proteins | sample SaaInl0LU_22_DNA_FD_184640 | JGI IMG/M metagenome (GOLD analysis project Ga0209136, IMG submission 184640) | Marine microbial communities from expanding oxygen minimum zones in the Saanich Inlet - ESP_90LU_22_DNA (SPAdes) (version 2) | ecosystem: Environmental > Aquatic > Marine > Intertidal... | reverse complement strand
CTAAAGCAGATTCTTCTTCTACTTCTTCATTAACTTCTTGCAATTTTTCTTCGGTTTGATCATCGACTTGCTCATTGGCTTCGACTTGCTCATCCCCTTGCTCTTCGTTTTGTACGGCATCTTCTTGCACTTTAGGTTTACTTAAATCTACTTTGTAGACTCCGTCATCAGCTTTTGTGTCTACTCCAGCTGCTTCGAGAACTTGTGTTTCTTTTTCTGCTGCTGTTGGTGTTTCATCAACAACAACTTTTGCGGTTTCTTCTGACATGATATGATATTATATAAGTTATGCAGTATGATTTTATCTTGGCTCAAACTGCCCTAAGCCAAATCCTCCTAGTGTATCAAATCCTGCGGATTCAAAATCTTTTGGAGCTTTATTGTTTTTTCTTTGATCTATTAATTCTGATTGCTGAGAAGCCTGTAGTTTTGTTCTTTTATCTTTACGATCTTCCTTATACTTCTCTTTATCATTAATCACTTGTAAATCCATCTGCTTAAGATCCTTATTAAGCTCATACTCATATTGCATAAGCTGTTTCTTAATTTCAGCCTCTTTTTCTAACATCTGCGCTTTTAATTCGTATTCTGCTGATGTAAGTTGAATTTTAGATTGCGTAATAGCTTGATTTTTTTGAACGTCTGCTTGTGCAGCGGCTTGTGCAGCTTGCGCGTTTGACTGCGATTGCATTTGGATGTTCTCTTGTTGTAACTGCCTGTCTTGATCAAATTTCTTTTTACGTCTTACTTTTAATAATTGATTAGCTAACTTTAAGTTTTTAACTTCTCTAATGTCAATAGCATCTTCTAAGTATATTTGCTCTTTAGACAATGCCATCTGAATATTGTTTTCAAGTAATTGCTTCTCTTCGTCATCTGGCGATAACTCTAAGAATATACCAAAATCGTGCAAGTGAAGTTTTGAAATTTCCTCAAGCGTACCAACATTAAATCTACCAATGCTCTGAATAAAGTTATTCCTTGTATTTGAATTTTCAAGAACATCAGATATTCTAAGTGATATAGCTTCTGCGGTTTTTAATGTTAAATATAAACCAGCTTGTAGTATGTGTCTTGTAGCTGTGTTTGAATTTGCCGCTGCAAGTTTTTGTAATCCAACTAAAGCATTTGAATCAGGGGTAGAACCATCTCTCGCTTCATTTAACCCTGTTACATCTCTTATCATTTGTAGATAGTAGTTGTAAGAATTAATTAAGCTTGATATTTTACCGCCAGCGGAAGACGTTTGCAATTCTTGAATAGGTACTTTACCATTATTAAAGTCCCCATCTTGTGTCATGGACCTACCAATAACCGAACCAGTTTGGAAATACATATTTAATGCTTCCTGTGGGCTGTAATTTGTTCCGTTGCCTAAATCTATTTCGGATAGTCCATCGGCATCTAAATAAACACCGTCTGGCACCATTCTTGAAAGTACTTGTTGCAGTTTTAAATGCGTAATTTGAATCATATCTGCAAACGTAGTCATTCTACTTACTAATGACTCGATTTGACCTTTATACATTCTAGGAGCTACAATGTTGTAACTCATTTGAACTTTAGTAGTATCGGTCTTTGGTCTTGTCATATTCTCAGCAAGCTTCCATTCAAGTAATTTATTAGAACCAATAACTTTAGCTCCATTATATAATACTTCAATAGATCTATTTACTTTTTCAAATCTTGCTCTATCATCTTTAGGTGGATTAAAAGAATCGTCTTTTTTAATAGCCTTTAAAGCACCTGATGCTGTTTCTTTAACTTTGTATACTTGGTTCTTAAAAGTTTTCCATTCAAAGTATAATACGTATACATATGATTTATCCTGAACGTCAGCTGCAGCATAAGACTTATTGTACATTAAAGATCCTGAACCAGTACCTTCAATTTCTTCTAAATCTTTTTGAGTTAACTCAGGATATTCTTTTTTAAGATCAGTTAAACTAACCCTTCTAACTTCACCAACATAATATATGTCATCAAAATAAGGCGACTCAGTGTATGAATAAACAATATCTGCAGGATCTACATATTTGATTGTAATTCCTTCGGCAGTGTTAAAACTGTTTTTAGAACAAGCCATACCTATAACAGCAATGTCATAGTCTAACCTTTTCTTTAATAGCTCGTATTTGTTATGGTCGAAAACATTGTTTAAAGCTTCCTCTGAGGCAATCTCAATTGCTTGCTTGTAAGTAAGCTGCATATGAAGATTAAGTTCTTCTTCAGTTTCAGGAATGTCTTTCTTAGCATTTTCTCTTACGTTAAGACCAAGCTGCGCTTCTATTTGATCAGATATTTCGCGAGATTGCATATCTCTAACTAAAGACTCTACATACTCAGTTCTTTTCTGAATAGAATTAGGGTCTTGAGAGTATGCTTTAATATCATATGCTCTTTCGCCAATACCATTAACAACTATGTCCACAAACTTAGGAATAATGGGTACAGGCTTCCAATCTAAATTAAGATAAGATAGATCACCATTAATAGATAATTCATCCTTATACTTTTGTATTGATTGTTCTCCTCTAGCATACAAGCGTAGTCTGTGAAAGTTGTCTCTGTTCGCGTAATAGCGTGCAGTTCCTGAATCTCTTTTAAACCATTCCGATTCAATAGCCCTAGCAATTTCTAAACCGTACAGCTTAGATGCTTTTTCTGAATCTGAAACCGCTTGGCTCGGGAATACACCTCTTGGTAATACTTTTGACATCTATTTTATTATTTTTGAAAATGCTCCTTTATTATCATACCTCGTAAATCCAAAGTTTAACTTTGTAGTCGTTTTTGCTGACTGAGGCATATATTTATGTCTGTTGCAAGCCATTATAGCTAATCCAGAACTTATAGCGGCATCAAATGCCGTTCTCTTATTTATATCAAACTTAGCCCAGTCGTTTAGGGTTCTATTAAAATATAATGTTCCGTAGTTGCCGTTTTCAAAGACCCCTACATAATCCTGTATATATGTTTCAATTGCAGCCGCATGAGCTTGCTTTATATCTTCAGAAGAGTTTGGTATACCGCCAATTTCTTTTTCAGCAGGCGATAGCTTTGCAGCTAACTTATCTGGTCTATTCATTGAAAAACCTCTATAACCTCTTCTTTTTATATAATACAACAATCTAGGCTTGTTATTCTCCGCTAGTATTGGCATACCATAAAATATTAATGCCATCAATACGTCTTCAAAAAATATCTCAGCTGTTTGAGGTCTTGCAATATATTCTAAAAAGAAATGATGTGGTGGAACTCCTTCTGTCATAGAAAAAGTTGTTAACCCATGCAAAGCTCCTTTAGAACCTCTTCCATCTGTTGTACCAGATATATCGTAACTATCACAACCAAAGGCTCCTAAGTCACTATTTCCTGGCGCTTTAGTACCATTTTTTATTATTACACAGTTTTGAAGGTTTAAAGGTGGAATCCAGGATATATTAAACCTACCGTTTTTATCTGGGTAAAATATAACCTTAGTGTCTTTTATACCATTCTCCCAAGCAAAGTTTCCTTTTGTGACTACATTAGAAACACCAATGCCTTCGTTGTAATCTATTTGGTCGTATATTTTTGTTAAATTAAAGATGGAGTTTTTAGCTTCATCTCTAAAAGCATGCTCTGTTGTTCTAGGAAACTGTCTGTAAAATTCATTTAAACCATCTTGATCAGACTTTAAGCCTTCTACTTCATTTTCCCAGTGGTCTATAACACCTACTTCTATTTTGTCGCCGTAAGGGCCGTCAACTGGTTCTGCAGGCGTATTGAAGACAGGTAATCCATAAGTATCAATGAATCCTTCGTAGTTCCACTCCATAGGAATGAACAAAGAATATAATCCTGAGCTAGTCTGTCCATTGCGGTTTCTTTTTGTAACGTCTGATGCTTCATATAATTTTTTAAAATTATCTCCTCCTTTATCTAAAGAATTTGAAGTAGATCCCATCATACATTTACCTATGATTCTACTACCTAATCTCAAACAAGTTTTTGTAACCCTCCAGTTATTTAATATATTGTTTGGCTTTTCCCATTTGCCGCTTTCATCATGTACTAAAAGCCTGAGCTTTTCACCGTCGTAGGAGTTATCACCGGTGTTCTTCCAGTCGATGGTCGTATCAAGTCCCTGTAATTGACCTTTGGTATCCGTGGTTTTAGCGATGGACTTTCTTGTAAGCTTGGAGGCTGGTACTCTAAAGGCGATTTCCGTTTTTGGCCTGTCCATTCCGTCCTGGATTGGTTTGAAAAAAAACGGGTAGTTGATTGATATTGGTACCACCTTATCTGTAAACATCTTCTTAGCATCTGCACCTGATTTGGATAAGATCCCGAATCTAGCATCAGAAGATATTGTTGCCAAATTAACCGTTGCTCCGCTTGCCATGAAACTAAAACCGGACCGTCTATTCTTAAGGTAGCACATTCCGAAACACCTATTGTCGGCCTGACAAGCTTCCCAGAATAAGAAGAATAATCTATTTGCTTCCCTAAAGTCTGGCTGCCCAACATCAATTTTGGTCCACTGCAAGTACATGTAATGGGTACCAGTAATATAAGTAGGCACTTTTTTATTAATAAACCAATGCCCTTCTTCCCTTCGCGTAAATTCATTTTCAATATATCCAACCCATTTGCTTTTAAATTCACTAGAATAAGATTCCCAATCAAATATTGTTTTAATATTTTTAAGTTCTTTAGGATATTCAGACGGAGTCCATTTGCCTCCTGTATCCTCAACTTCTTTAGGAATCTTAGGTAATGCTATCTTTAGGTTTTGGATCTCATATATCTCTCCTATTTGACCCGTATGACCTATAACAATCACGTCGTGCTCTTTATCATACCCATACTTCCAATATTTAGCTTTGTTAAGTCTATTTATTGTGGTATGCTTGATAGGCTCTATAATTTTAAATAATGACTGCTCGTACATTACTTACTCCTTCTTTCAGCAAACCCAGAAAATGCAATCTCTACATCTTCTTTTGGTTTGTTTTCTAAAATATTTTTTTCGTCTTCAATCCTATTAAGTATTTCAAACGCATCAAATATTGCTAATTTCTTTGTTGCCGCAGCATTCTTTAAGCGATCTGCACTAATGTCATCATCTGAATCTATAATTTGCTCACGAGCAACCTTTATTAATTCTTCAACAGCCTTATAGCCAGCTGTTATGATATTCTCTTTCATTTCCTTCGCGGTCATAGTGTATTGAAATTGATTTAAGTGGTACTCTATATAGTCTATTTCCGTCTATTATAAACTCATACTCCGAGTGCGGAGTGAATCCAACAACTTGTTCTTTTAAAACAAATCCTGAATTGTCGGTATATTTAACAATACCTTTTAACGGCTCTTCTACATCTGTAGACATCAAACCTTTAACTTCTTTTATTATTGGTGCTACAAAACAATAACCGTGTATAGCAAACCATTCATCAGATTGCTTGTGCAAGAATATTTGATCCATACCACAGAAATAAGTATCTTCTTTAAAGAAACTCTTACTGTTTTTTTCTACACCATGCACGTCATAAAACCTTCTAAATATATTATGATGGACTATTAATTCATCGCCTGGCTTTATGTTTGTTTCAAAAGCTAATGGGACTGCTTTTACTATTGCTTCTCTACTCACAAACTTATAGTCTTCAACAGAGGTGTTTAATACTAGTTCGGTCCCGTTTACTTCTTTTGTATTGTTATATCTTTTTTCTTTAGGCTGTACAATAAATTCTATTGGACTATTCATAATCTAAATTAAATTCAATGCTTATGCCCATGTTCTTATTAAAAGACTTCCAAGGTAATATCTCTTCGTCTTTTTTAATGTATACGCAATAAACATTCTCCTCTTCTATTATATCACAAATAATATGGCCTCCGTAAACTTGTTGATTTAATTGGTAGTGCATGGCATCAACTTTATAGTCTCTGCCTACGGATATTTTTCTTATAGTATTCATTTAATTTAAATTTAACCTTTAAGGGTGTAAAATTAATCACACCCCTATAAAGGCATAATAATTTACATTTCTTCAGTTTCAATAACTTCAGGAGCAGGGTCTAAAACTTTTTTAAGCTCGTTGTAGAACGCTTGCTTTCCAAAAGCCAATTGCTGCAAATTAAACTCCGAAGATTGAATCTTTCTAGTTAAATCAGAAATGTGATTAATAATCGCTTGTTGCTCGGGAGTCATGTCTTCAAAGAAGTACTCCTTTTCGTCAATAATAATTGGCGTCTTTTCTTGTTTTTTTGCCATTTTTATTTAAAATTTAAGGTTAATAATTACGCTAATATACAAAATTACTCTATAACTTCTTCTTCTAAAGGAGAAATTATTTCTTCTTCTGCAACAATCGCTTCTTCTTCAATCGAAGGCTCATACGCTTTTTCGTTGAATCTTTTAGTAACAGTTACAGGGTTTGCGATCTTGTCTAGTTGGTCATCTAAATTAGATTTTAAGCTGTCTAAATCCATCTTAGCCTCTAACCAAGCCACTACGTCAGCTTCGCTTAGTTCGTCAAAAGGAGTAAATCCCTCCGCGCTAGGAGCCTCTAAAGATTCAACGCCTATGCGGTTGGCATTGTTAATACCATCGGTTGCACTATAACTCCAGTGTACATTATGAATACAATCTTTTAATCCGTCTTTGTCTACGTAACAATCCATTGCTACGATTTTCATTACGTAAGTGTTCGCCATTTTTATTAATTAATAGTTTATATTTTTAGTTAAATTCAAGAGATACGTTAATTGTGTTTGCATTAGAACTATTATCGTACATTCCTATCCACGGATTTGTCCAGCTATAATAAACTAATGTGTTTCCATTATAATTATTATTAATACCGCTTAACGACGTATTCGAGTTCGAAGGTGTTAATACAACAATTTTAGAAGGATCTCCAAAGGATTCTACTTCAACGGTTAGGTATTGAAAAACAGAGTCAAAAGTTTGATTTACTCCAGCCTTTTCAAGCCATAAGGTAGTGGTTTGATCTTTGTAGGTAAATCTTTTTATTATCCAGCTTTCGTCCAAGGAATATAAAGAAGAGTTAATTGTACCTATCGTATACGCACCTCGCCAATAACCTACATCGAGGGTATTATTGCTAACATCTATAACATGATTAGAACTAGCGTCTATCTCCTTAGTAAAAGTGAATTGAGTTCCATTCCAGTACCTAAAAATAGCGGTATCTATAGGCCCAACGCTATAATTAATAGAAGGCCTATAAAGAACATACCAACCCGCTTCTGCAAAGTTTGAAGCAGCGTTCCATACTTTTAAATCAAGAGCCCCTCTAAAGTCATAGTCATTATATGCGTTTCTTATCCCAAAAGCGGTCTTGTCATTATTTGCAAAATTAATTCTAGCAAAATCATATTCAGTTTCGTTTTTCGAATAAGTGCTAAAAGGTAACGAGTAAAGATATACTTGATACCAATTTTTTCTTACAACAAAAGACAAGGTAACCTCCATGCTGTCCACCCCCTGAGATGTTTGGCCTCCTGTATAATTAAAATTACTAGAAGTTTGAGTTATGCTATTTGTGCTAGAGTTTGACGAAGATACAGCATGAAAGTCAAACGACCAACCGTTTGGAGCGGTTAGATACATTAATAATGTAGCATTTTGAAAAGTAATACCGCTTCTTGAAACTTTAAAATAATTCACCCTGCTAGGATCAACAGCAAAACCAATAGTGTTACTGAACGATATTTGTTGAGATGTTGCAGCATTGAAGTTAGAAAAAGTAGCAGTTTGCTGACCACTAATACCCTTAGAAACGGTCATTGTATCCCCGGAAGTATTTGCAGTCGTAGTTGCAAAACCTCCAGTTAATAAAACCGTTGGAGTGTCAGCATCATAACCCCTAAATTCTGACATAGTGTGCGGCGTAAATCCATCAGGCTTGGTTAAGCTGTACTGATTTATTGGATCAAAACCGCCCGCACCGGTGCTCATATTCTTAAGAGATATAGGGCTTACCTGGTACTGCAAAAAACTAGACACTGGTATAGTATTGCCGTAATTATCCAATTGCACTTCTTTGGCTAATCCAAAAAGACTTAAAGATCCCGAGTTAGGTACTGCCATAATATAAATTAATCTAAAATTTGATCATTAGGTAACTCTAATGTAACTACCAACGGATCAGTTCTTCTTTCTAATTCAATTGATAAAGAAGACTGCATTTCAGAAATTTCTTCTTCACTAATTAAAAGCAAAAGCCACCCTACAACAATTTCGTGAGTTAAACTTTCATACGGAGTAAAACTATCTAGATTTGGAGCGGAAACAATTTGAACACCTACACTTGAAGCCATGTTTTTATTTTCGTCCTCACATAGGTAAGACCAATGAATTCCATAAACCACATTTTGTAGATCATTTTCTAATATTTTACAATCTAATGCGTTAATTCTCCAAGTGTAAGTATTCATTTATTTTTTTATTTATCGTTATTCTGATTCTTCCGCTGCAATCGGTTCTGAATCTGGTTCTTTATTAGCTAACCAATCCAATTCAACTACGTCCTCATTCTTAGGAGTTATTTTATCGGAAATAGCCTTTTCAATAACCTCGTTCATATGGTCGGTTGGGTGGTTTGCTTGCGCCCAACTAATTATGTCCGCTTCCGTTAAGGTGGTTATTTCAGAAAAGTTTTCTGCACTAGGTGCCCCAACAGGGCAAGCGCCGTGAAATGTGTGAGACTCCCCTGAGTCTGCGTCTGTTCCGGTGTAGTCAAATCTAATGTGTGTAATTACATTTGACAATCCGTCAAGCGATGGTGCTTTCTTTAAAGCCGTAATTTTCCAATCGTAAGTTAATTCCATAATTTTAATTGTTTAAATAATTATTTGTTTATTAATTGTTTTAATTCGTCTATTTGTTTTTGTTGTTCTTTGATTGCTTCTATTAGCAATGGCACTATTTTTTCATACTTAACTGCTTTATAACCATTATCTCTTGTTTTTACAGCCTCTGGAATAACATCTTCAATTTCTTGAGCAATTACCCCAATGTCATGCATACCATCTTGGTATGTATCTTGGTTGCTATTCCAATCAAATTCAACGCCACTAATTTTATTTACTTTGTCTAAAGCATTTTCTATTGGCTTTATGTTGTCTTTTAATCTCTTATCAGAAGCAGAATATGCAATAACATCTCCTTCAAATCTACCATTACCAGAGGCATCAATACCAGCTATTGGATTTGCTAATCCATTATTAAAAACAAAGCCCCTATTTGTTCCGGACGCCATAGTAAAGTACATATTGTAGTCAGAAGTAGTTTCGCCTGCTACCCTCCCTCCATATGTGGCATGGGCTGATGCAGCCATTCTAATTGAATAATTATTACTTCCATCCCAAAATCTTACTGCATATGCGGAGTTAGAGGCAAGATTAACGTAGTTTGTTGTCGTAATGTTTAAGCGAGATGTACTCCCAGGATTAGTATAATAACTTGTGTTATCAGAATCGTAGAATACAGGGGCTCTAAAAGACGACACTGCCGTAAAATTACCAGCCTTGTCTATTCTTGCTTTATCTGCTTCAGCTCCTGCGCTGTTAGCCCAGAAAACCAAGTCGTCAGTAGTGTCTCCTGCCCCTTTAAACCCAAGAGCCCAGTTTCCATCATTATTAGCTCTATCTCTAGTCCATCTTATTCCGCCCCAAGTATTTGTGGTTGGTACTCTTACCCTAAGACCCTCTGACCAAGTAGCAGACCTAGCGTATATCTCTAAGTTTCCGGCTAATTTACCTGCCGATACATTTGAAGCTGGGTTTAAATAGTTAGACGTGTCATCAGAATCGTAGAATAGAGGGGCTCTAAGAGATGAGCTTGATTCTAATATACCTGACTTTACTTGATGGTCTCCGCCGTGGTCAAGTACAAGGTTGTCATAACTATAAAGTTTAGACCCGCTAGCAAATCTTCTTCTTAGAATGTTTGCAGTATCTAACGAGGTAGATGTGCCTATTCCTGTTCCATTACCTCCTGGGTCATAAGTACCATATGTTACATCAGGTCCAACGCTCCTACCTTTTATTCTAACGTGGTATATAGCCCCACCTCCTCTTAGTCTAACACCAAACGCTCTAGAGTTAGCAAAGGTTCCCATCCATCCGAGCATTGTTGAGTAAAGCTCTCTAAAATCTTGAACTTGGGTGTCAATTGCCACTCCTCCCCATCCACCAAAATTAGTAGTACACCTAAACACAAGCGCTCCTCTATGAGTAGCTGTATTCCACGTAGAAGGTGCCGCCTCATTGTAATTTCTGTATATTTCTATTTCACAAACTTCAGCCTGAGAACCACCGTACCAAGCTACAGGATAATAAGTATTTGCATCACCAGCAATAGTAATATCGCCTTCCCACATATCAGTGGCATTAAGCGTACTTACGTTAACATCATTTAAAACACTTGTAGATGCTGGGTTTAAATAATACCCTGTATTATCAGAGTCGTAGAATATAGGCGCTCTTGATGAACCTAAAGCAAAAACGTTGCCAGCGGCGTCGATGGTCATCCTTCTAGTTGACCCTGTTACAAACTGTAAGCTTCCTCCGGAATTAGTTGTTAAATTATCAGGCGACTCGTATATTTTCCATCCATTTCCTCCAATCCATTCTATTCCTTCATTAGGACCTGGGTCATTAATAGTTATGTGATTTACATTTGACAACGTACCGTTGTTCATATTTATGTTCAGCAAAGAAGAAGTACCTGCTGGGTCTAAATAACGAGCCGTGTTATCAGAGTCGTAGAATATCGGGGCTCTTGAAGAGCCAGGAGATAATGTATAACTAGTATAAACTTGGAATTCCTCGTTACCGTCACAATAAAGACTTAATGGGTTTGTTCCTGTTTGTGTTCTTACTGCCCAAGCCCCATCATTGTCTAGTAATCCAAAACCACTATCATCAGCGTATAGATAACCCTTTCTAACATCAATACCGTTGTAGATTTTAATACCACCCGCATTAGAATCTCCGTATTTAAATCTTACAAACGAATCATTCCCCTCGTCATAAAACCTAACGTTATCGTTAAAATGTAGTTGAGATACATAATCAATGCTAGCATTGTTCATATCAATAGAGCCGCCCATATTTATTGCGTAAGAGCCGCTAGTATTTGGAGCAGCCCCAACCCCTAGATAGTTTAAATATGAACCACCTGCTGGGTTCGTATAATACACAGTATTATTAGAATCGTAGAATGCAGTAGCGTATAAATCCCCTGCTCCGTTATTTAATCCGTGAATTGCTACATCATAAAAAGACGACCAGTTATCGCAACAGTCTCTTAATGTTCTTATCTGTAGTCTTGGTTGAGAATGCCAAGCTGCCGATAATTCAAAGCCTCTTGAAGCTCCAACAAATTGTGCTGAAAAATCATAACTATGTGGCGAGTTAGAACCGCCATTGTAAGCGCCATAAAGGGCAATACCACTAGATACTTTTGTAGTTCTATTAATATCATAGCTTACTCCCGTGCCTAAGTATTTTATATTAGTATCAATTAAAGATGCTTGAGCGTAGTATGAACCTTGTTGCCCATCTAATAAATCTGCATCTAAACCTGAACCTGAACCGTCGTTTGAAGATGTCCAAGCACCCATTGAAGCGGCAACAGCCGCTGGAGTAGTCCTGACAAGCTGATTAGTGGTTGGATACATAGAGACCAGTACTGTTGGCGTTTGCGCAGAGATAGCAGAACTTAATGTTATTTCTCTAGCAGAAATATCACCGCTAACGTTTCTGATTGGAACTGTATTGGGGGTTGGAGCGAAAGAGGATTGTAATCCATCTAATAGGTCAGCATCTAAACCTGAACCTGAACCGTCATTTCCTGAATCCCATAAGGTTCTCCAAGAACCATTGGTCGTGCTTGGATTATCTCTCCAGTACATATTACCATCTGAAGAAAAAGCAAGTTGTGCATTATAATGTCCAGAGTGCTGTCCTACCGTTATAACACCATTAGCATTGTCAGCAGCAGGGGGTCTATTTGTAGACGACAAATTATATCCTCTATACGATAATTGGCCGACTGAAATAGAGTCAGCAACAGAGTTTAAATCTTCTGTGGAAGGGCCAGTGCCACCTGCTTTTATAAAAGAATGATTATGACTATCATCATTTACAGCAGTAGTAATATTTATATTACCTAAATTTGTCATAGTAGCACTACCAGTGACATCCCCAGATAATTGAACAACTGGGTTTCTGTTTATAGTAGCAACATTTAAAGAATTTAGGTTAGAAGTACCCGCGGGGTCTACATAATAAGCAGTGTTGTTGTAATCGAAATAATTATCCGCGAACATTGAAGCTTTAGATGATATATTTCCAGATTGACCATCTAACCAAACTCTAGCATCACCATCAGCGGCAACGTACATACCCCATCCACTTGCCCCGGTGAATGATATAAATGATGCACTTGAGGTACTGTAACCAATACCATACATATTCGCTAATGTTGTGTTGTTTGGATTATAAGATGTACCAATTGTGTAAATTGGGCTTGTTGTTACTGAAGTATCACCAATGTTGTTGTGTCCCCCAACTAAGTGTCCTTCATTATGGTTTTGCCTACCGATTCCATATAAATAGGACATACTCGCAGGGTCCACATAATAATTAGTGTTATTAGAATCATAGAAGATTGGGGCTCTAACTCCCCCATTAAATTGTGCTAAACCGTCAGAAGACCTTATCTCAGCAACAACAGATGGTTGGCCTGTAGCTGTTCCCGATTCCCAAGTCCAACCATAATTCCCAGCATTTTCTATAAAAGTTCTTTGAGCCCAGCTAGTTACAATTGCGCCGGCAGGAGCTGTAATATTTGCTGTTGGCCCACAGCTAGTGGCCCCCGCTGGTGACATATATTCAGTCCAAGCCTTATATGAAGAACTATACCAACTTATTCCCCTTAAAGCTGATTCTTCTCTGTCTAAATATAATGAATTTGCTTTTATGGAATTCAAATTACTCGTACTCGCAGGGTCTAAATAATACCCAGTGTTATCAGAGTCGAAGAAGATTGGGGCTCTCATCTGTGATGTGGAACTAACCGTTCCTCTAACATCTAATTTATGTTGAGGACTATCCGTGCCGATGCCTACGTTACCAGTAGCTTCAATACGCATCAATTCATTTTGAGTATTACCTATACCCGATGTCTTACCTCTAAAGGTAATGTCTCCACCAAAAGCTGCGTTATCAATAACTCTTATACTGGCTGCTGCATTTGCAAATCCAGCTTGAGCGGTGTTATATGTATTAAAATCTAAATCAACATAAGCACCTCCACCTCCTGCTGAATTTTCCAACATTAAAGCCGTAGTGGAAGAGGTTACTGTAGCGTGCAACTTAACAATAGGCGTAGTCGTTCCTATTCCTACGTTACCAGAGGAGTCAATACGCATACGTTCTGAGCCATTATTTGTGGTAAATGTTAAAAATCCACCAAGACTACTACCCCCTCTATAAAAAGTTACGGCTGCATTTTCGGTACCGCCATAATACAAACCGTGTTTAAACGCATAAATAGCACTACCGTTACCTGTACCGTTATTAAATGTAGTTAAATTAAATGCTGGTTCACTTGCATTGGTTAATTTCATCCAAGCAGCACCTGATGTAATAGCAACATCCAACTTAGCACTCGGGCTACTCATGCCTATACCCACATTTCCTGTTGAGTCTATACACATTCTTTCGCTGGGGGAAAAAGGTGTATTAGCTGTAAGCAAACTATTGGTATAAAAAACAATTTTACCATTTACCCCGTTAACAGATGAATAGGAGGTAGAATTAGCATCCGTTTTCCAAGGTCCGCCACCATAATAAGTACCACCTTGTTCAAGAGCAAAACCACCTAAATTAAGATATTGAGATAGATAGCCGCCAGTTGTGCCAGCGTCTCCATCTAATTTAATACCCCAGTTTGGTTGGTGATAACCGTAATTGTGTTTAATCGTTAGCGTACCTGCAGAACCGTTACTAAATCTTCCGTTACCGCTAACAGTTAGCTTTTCACCAGGGCTAGTCGTCCCAATTCCTACGTCGCCTGAAGAGGTAATACGCATTCTTTCTGTAGCAGTAGCGTTTGTACCTGCTCCTGATGTTCCAAAAATTAAACTTGAAGTGTTTCCATCAACAAGTATTCTACCATTACCATCTGAATTAGTTATTCTAACCCTATATTGATTGCTTGGTGCATAACTTATTCTTGTTTCTCCTATAACATCTAACTTAGCTCCAGGACTACTCGTACCAATCCCTACGTTGCCGTTCTGGTCAATACGAATTCTTTCAGTATTGTTTGTGCTAAAAGCTAAATTACCATCTGAAGGAGCATAAAAACCTCCATCAAATTCTTCTGAACCAAAAAAGTAACCTCCACTTGTTCCACCCGCTGCTCTAATTCTTCCAACAACTTGTAATTTAGAGTCAAAAGGACTACTCGTCCCAATACCTACGTTGCCGCCAGGAACTACAAGATTTGCATATGCTGTATTTCCAGATTGGAATGCGTATAT
>Ga0209136_1001597_pt1 | contig 14663 bp, 12 predicted proteins | sample SaaInl0LU_22_DNA_FD_184640 | JGI IMG/M metagenome (GOLD analysis project Ga0209136, IMG submission 184640) | Marine microbial communities from expanding oxygen minimum zones in the Saanich Inlet - ESP_90LU_22_DNA (SPAdes) (version 2) | ecosystem: Environmental > Aquatic > Marine > Intertidal... | reverse complement strand
TCACCTGTCCGCGAATGAGGACCCCACCAGCGGGCAGTGCAAGCCGCTCGAGTATTTTCAAAGGTCCCTGCGGCTCAGGATCACCGATCATGCCCTCTGCAATCCGTTCTGAAATATCTACCCGCCGGATCAACTTGGGGCGTTTTTGCAGCGATTTGTCTTTGCGCAGATTGTAGCGCACCAAATCAAGGCCCGCGATATCAGCGAGCTGGGCCGCGATGCCACTATCACGGCGGGTATTGGCATTGTTGGCATGCACACAAAACAGATCAATATCGCCCCAAAGTTCTTTCCCAAAAGCCAGCAACAAACGCGAATCCGCACCACCTGTAATGGGCAAAATACTGGGGCTTTGCCGTGATATGAGTGGCTTCATCACTTGCTTGTGGCGCTGCACAACACGGTCTAACCGTTCGCGTATCCCGTGCTCTGTCACCTCCATACGCCAGTCGCAATCCGCTTTTGGCCAGTGCCGAACAGTTTGTTGCGCATCAAGATCAAAGTAATGGTTGGCCATGACACGGCGCACACGGGCATCGGGCGTATACCCGAACGCCAAGCGCGCACCACCACCAGAACCCGCATTTTCCGCAAGCGAATACTCACGTTCAAGAACCGGAGCATCATCAATGGCGAGATAAAGTGTGGCCGCAACACGCCCCGTTTCACGATTATACACGGCAGGGATCATCGCACTTGGATCAAGGTAGACGCGGTTGAAATCAGGCGCCGTAATTACAAAAATATAGCGCCCCGCAGCCATCTCGAGCGTATCAGCAAGTGCGCCGGGGCTTTTGGCACGATCCAACAGCAACTGTAGATGCGGCGTGTCGATGAAAAATCCGTTTGCGTCCACCGCAAGTCCCAACACGGCCACAGAAATACCTGCGCGCCCATCGGTTGCCAGCGCTACTTGCAAGCCCCGCCCGGCGTGAAGCACCCAACCGTTTTGTAGGGTGTGAGGCGCAAAGCTAGTCACCGCAAAACCGGCCTCTTTACTCAGCACGTATTGCTGGGAGAAAACCTTACCAAAATTCAACTCATGCTGCGCAATCAAATGCTCTGCGTAGACAGTCATGAACGCACCCGAATTTTGTAGGACGCGGCATAGACGAGACGTTCCAAAATCCCCACATGCGGGTTCTGAGTTGGGTTCATTATAGGCCGTAGGGGCATCGTTACTCTCGCACTCATTGAATGTCTTCTACACGGACAAATACATTCAAAAGCCTAACAAGAAACGAATCGCCTGTGAAGGAAAACCGACCACGCCCACAGCCCCTTGTCTTGATGCGCGCTGCCCTGTAATTGCCATGACAGTCATAGCAAAGGATGCACCCATGGGGATCAATAGCGAGCGCGACATCGAAGCCAACTTGCAAATCGGCCCAACCGATCAAGGCATGGTGCGTATTTTTGTTGAGGCCAATGGCGTGGAAATCCCAATGGATTTCACCCCTGAAGAAGCGCTTGAAATTGCGGAAGAAATTGCGGCGGCAGCCAAAGTTATCGGCTAAGGCATCTGCGACAGCTTACGACCTTCTGAAAGTGTTATTGCGTTGCGGCGGGATCACGCGCCGCGTGAGCACGCAGTGCTGCATGGCGGGCAAATTTTTGAACAATCGCTTTTCGCCTCGCACCGGCAAGCCGCACTTCATCCGGCATTCGAATGATCTCTGCATCATACCCGTCAGCGATGATGAGACCTGTTTCATCTGGCAAAAGATCAGTTGGGAACGCCTCGTCCACCGCCCAAAAATATCGATCGCACCACTCAAGATAGCCCTGCCATTTCTGATCTGAGGTAAAATCTTCGCGGCTGGATTTGCACTCAATAATCCAAATCTCTCCCTTAGGCCCAAGTGCCATCACATCAACGCGCAGTCCGCGCGTTGGTACAAGTTCTGTGACAGAGACAAAGTTATGGCTCAGAAGATGCCGGCACACACCGCGGGCCAGAACATCGCCCGCGCGCAAAGGTAGCGTTGGATTATGTTGCATAAGCAAAGAGTGAACAAAACAGAAACAAAAGGCAAGGGGAACTCAAACAAACCTGCAAACGCTCTTGTCAGACGTTACCAAGCGCCATAGGTGATGCGGTGGCGGGTGCTGCTCTTCACGTAAGCTGGTCGATACATTCCAGTGGCCTTAAGCAAATCCGAGGGAGCTGGCTCTGTCACGGTCCTGGCCGCGTTATCTGGCGCCCACCTGTATATACAGGTCCTCGGGAATAATCGTCCAACGGTCGCTGCGGGCCCGCCACCCATTTTCCACGTCCCGACCTAGCAATGCGTGCAGCCAATGTGCCCACGTGGCAAACCCGCAGGTGACGACACGCCGCTTTAGGCTCAGTGTTAAAGCCGACTGTAGTTTTGGGAAATCAGATCAGAATGCGTCGGGCTGAACTTCGCGCGCCATATGATCAAGCACACCGTTCACAAAATGCGTTTCATCGCCCTCAGGGAAAAACGCACCAGCAACGTCAACGAATTCTTTAATGACAACGCGTGGCGGCGTCACTTTACCCAGCAACTCCGCACCGGCCGCGCGGAAAAGCGCGCGAATAGTGGGGTCAATGCGTGCGATGGGCCACTTTGCGACCAAAGCACGGTCGGTCATTTGGTCAATGGGCCGCTGATGCTCAACCGCGTCTTGGGCCAGCATGCGGAACACGTCAATATCGCCTTCCATCATTTCACGTCCCTCATAGGTCGCGCCAAAACGATGGTCTTCAAACTCACGCATAACAACATCGACTGATTGCGACGAGTGTTCCATCTGAAACAACGCTTGCACGGCATAAAGCCGCGCCGCTGATTTCATTTTGCGTTTTTGGTTATTCGAAAGTTCAGTCATGCTTTGTGTGTACCGCCTGCAAGCAGGATGTCGCTGGTAAATCCAACGCCCTTATCCGCGCGGCCCCACTTACGAGCGATAGCGATCAAGTGCAAGGCTGCCGCAGCGGCCCCGCCACCTTTGTTTTGGTCTGCAGGATCTGCGCGTACTTCGGCCTGTTTGCGGTTCTCTACAGTCAAGATACCGTTACCGATACAAAGCCCCTGAAGGCCCAGCAATTGCAGTGCACGGCTGCTGTCGTTGCACACTGTTTCATAGTGGGTTGTCTCGCCGCGCACCACACAGCCAAGTGCCACATAGCCGTCGAAATTAGACATACGCTCAGCGATGCCAATTGCTGTGGGTATTTCAAGCGCACCGGGTACATCGATCACTTCATGGGTGGCACCAGCTGCCTCAAGCTCGGCAACAGCACCGGCAACTAAATTGTCAGCGATGTCTTTGTAATACGGAGACCGCACGATCAGAATTTTCGGAGCGTCCTCGAAGCGTGGTGTATCCATGATGTAGTGAGAAGCGCCAGCCATTATCCGATCTCCGAAATTTTCATCGTGTCCACAATCTCCAAACCATAAGCGTCCAGCCCGACAACTTTTGGTGCAGGTGAATTGGTCAAAAGGACAATTTTCGACAGGTTCAAAGACGACAAAATCTGTGCGCCCAAACCGTATTGGCGAAGCGTCTGCGGGCTGACCTCATCATCGCGCACGATCTTCATTGTAAGATCACGCAGTAAAACCAGCGCACCGCGCCCGTGGTCCGCGATCAGCTTCATCGCATCGCCAAATTCCGCAGCACGGCCCGTGCCGCCTGTACCAATCACATCAAGCATCGGATCCATGGCGTGCATACGTACAAGCACAGGCTCATCGCCCGAAATGTCGCCTTTGATCAAGACGATATGCTCTGCGCCTTGGGTCTCGTCGGTGTAGACGCGCATATCCCATTCGCCGCCAAACTCGGACTGGATCGTGTCCGTACTGCGCACGCGCACCAAATTGTCATGGCGGCGGCGGTATTTGATCAAATCAGAAATTGTCCCGATCTTAAGCCCGTGCAGCTGCGCAAAACCAACAAGGTCTGGCAGACGTGACATGGTGCCATCGTCGTTCATGATCTCACAGATCACGCCGGAAGGGTTCAGGCCCGCGAGCCGTGACACATCAACAGCCGCCTCTGTGTGCCCCGCACGTACCAGCACACCGCCGTCTCGCGCACGCAGTGGAAATACATGTCCCGGTGTTGCGATATCCGCTGAGGTTGCTTTGCTATCAATCGCCACAGCAACTGTGCGCGCACGGTCCGCCGCGGAAATACCAGTGGTAACACCTTCGCGCGCCTCAATCGAAACGGTAAATGCGGTCTCATGGCGCGATGAGTTCTGCGTCGCCATCAACGGCAGGCCCAACGCATCAATCCGGTCAGATGGAAGCGTCAAACAAATCAAGCCGCGTCCGTGGGTCGCCATAAAGTTAATCGCATCAGGCGTGGCCATTTGCGCGGGGATAACAAGATCACCCTCGTTCTCGCGGTCTTCGTGATCCACCAGAATGAACATCCGACCATTACGCGCATCATCAATGATGTCTTCAATGGGGCTGATCACATCAGAGAGGTTTTCCTCAACAGGACCGGGCTTTTCAAACATGCTTTCAGCGCTCATTACGCCCACTCCTGCAATCGGGCCACATAGCGGGCCATTGTATCAATTTCGAGGTTCACCGCATCACCTACAGCTGCATCACCCCATGTTGTGACGCTTTTTGTGTGCGGAATAAAGTTGATCCCGAAGGCAGTGCCCTCAACATCATTTACAGTCAAAGACGTGCCATTAAGCGTAACCGAGCCTTTGGGCGCGATGAACTTTGCAAGTGCCGCTGGCGCTTCAAGCGTGACCCGAGTGCTATCGCCCTCATCATGCATCGCGACAATCTTAGCCAAGCCGTCCACGTGACCGGAGACGATATGTCCGCCCAGCTCATCACCCACTTTCAAGGCACGCTCCAGATTAATGCGCCGCCCTGCGGACCATGTATCAAGATTGGTCTTGCTGACGGTCTCTGCAGACACGTCCACATCAAACCACCCAAGCTGATCGCCTTCGGCCAGGCCTTTGCCAACAACGGTCAGGCAGACACCGTCGCAGGCGATTGATGCACCCATATCGACACTGCTCATATCGTAACGCGTTGAAATGCGCGCCCGCAAATCACCGCGCTGTTCCAGTTGTGCGATATGGCCAACGTCTGTGATAATGCCAGTGAACATAAATCTCGTCCCGAATTTCGTGTTGCAAACCACCTATAACGGCGCACCCATCCGGACAAGGGCTTTGCCGCCCATTCAAGTGATACCTTTTCGCACATCGCCTCAATCATAATGCAGGTCACATTTTCGCCAATAATTCAGGCTACGCCACTCACGATCCTGCGCGGACCTGCGCAAAACCTAAGCACACGGCATATCACATGGCGCTCATTACCGGCGAAAATAAGCGTTTTCTGTTTCTGCAAGGCCCGCATGGTCCCTTTTTCTGGCGCCTTGGGCAGATGCTGGAGCGTGCTGGCGCACAGGTCTGGCGGGTCGGTTTTAATGCAGGTGATCGCGCCTTTTGGTTTTCGCCTAAAACCTACATCGGGTATCGCGGCACGCTAAACGACTGGGCCGAAACCCTACGTCAGACCCTTCACGACAAATCTATCACGGACATTGTGCTTTACGGTGACACGCGGCCAGTTCACGCCCAAGCAGCAGAAATGGCGCGGCAAATGGGCATCCGGATCCATGTATTCGAAGAAGGGTATCTACGGCCCTATTGGGTCAGCTACGAGCGTGATGGCTCCAACGGAAACTCTGCGCTCATGCAGCTTAGCGTAGATCAGATGCGCGAGACTTTAGCAGACGCCGATTTAGACATCCCACAAGCACCGGCACATTGGGGGGACATGCGCCAGCACGTGTTTTACGGCGCGCTTTATCATTGGTTTGTGATGTTTCGAAACGGCCACTACCGCAAGATGCAACGCCACCGCGCCCTTGATGTAAAAACCGAGTTTGCCCTGTATTTCATGCGCCTTTTAGGAATGCCGTTTTATTGGCTTAGCCGCGTGTTTTCCACACTGCGCATTAAACGCGGGGGGTACCCCTACCATATTGCGCTGCTGCAACTTGAACATGACGCCAGCTTTCAAGCCCACTCTCCGTTCTCCAAAATCGACGAGTTCGTCGAAGTAATCATCGAAGGTTTTGCCAAAGGGGCACCGGCACATCACCACCTTGTGTTCAAGGCGCACCCGCTTGAAAACGGTCAGACAAACATCCGCCGGTTGATCAAAAGCTTAGCCCGTCAGCACGGCGTTGAGGGGCGGTGCCACTATGTGCGTGGCGGTAAACTAGCCCAGCTTTTGGACCATGCCCGAAGTGCAGTGACGGTCAATTCAACCGCTGGCCAACAAGTGCTTTGGCGCGGTATCCCGCTCAAGGTTTTTGGCGCGGCGGTCTATAACAAACCAGAGTTTGTGTCGTCTCAGCCGCTCCATGAATTCTTTAGCTTACCCACAACACCGGACACTGCAGCCTACCGCGATTACCGGCGCTTCCTGATTGAGACCAGCCAGATCGCCGGTGGGTTTTACGCCGCCAAAGGCCGCAGACAGCTTTTGAGACAAGTCGTTGATCTGATGTTACACCCCCACGATCCCTACGAAGCACTTGAGGTTGGCAAAGCGGCCCCACGGCAACAGTTGCGTGTCATTCCGTAACAACCACAACCCCTAGCGGTAGCTTTCTGTGAGGGATTCCAGTAAGGTAAAAGAAAAACTTGAGGCAGTTCTATAAGGTCGAAAGGACCAGAGCAGTGAAAATTAATGCGTCCCGTGTGGTAAATGGCATCGCCTTGCTAAGCCTCGTTGCGACTGTGTCTGCATGCGGTCTGCCGCGTGTAGGCCCCAACAAAGCCGAAATTTTTCAAGGATCCGTTTTGCGTGAAGGCGATGCGTTCATCGTCTCTGTCAACGACCGCGTGACCCGCGCCACAGCTGTCACCCCCGCTTTTGGTTTTTCGGATGCGTTCATCAACGCAGGCGTTGTTGGCTCTGACGTGATCCGTCCTGGCGATGTGTTGGGGCTGACTGTTTGGGAAAACGTAGATGACGGCCTGCTGGCCGGTGCGGGGCAAAACGCCACCATTCTTGACGAAGTACAAGTAGACGGAAACGGCAATATTTTCGTCCCCTACGCAGGCACCCTGAAGGCATCTGGCAAATCTCCCGAAGCGCTACGTCGTCTGATCACCACGCGCCTAAACGAACAAACCCCCGACCCCCAAGTGCAGGTCCGCCGCGTAGCCGGTGATGGCGCAACAGTCACTGTGGTGGGCGCGGTTGGCGCGCAAGGCGTCTATGCAATTGAACGCCCCACCCGCACGCTTTCCTCCATGCTTGCCCGTGCAGGCGGCGTGGGACTTGAGGCCGAAGTGGCACAAATCACTGTCATCCGCGGCACACATCGCGGGCAGGTTTGGTTCCAAGATCTTTACCAAGACCCGCGCTTTGACATCGCCCTGCGCGGCGGAGACCGCATTTTGGTCGAACGAGACACACGCGCCTATACGGTTTTGGGCGCCACTGGCAGCCAGAACCGCGTTGAATTCACCACACGCACGATCTCAGCCATTGAAGCGCTTGCGCAAGTAGGTGGCTTAAGCAGTAACGTGGCAGACCCCACAGGCGTTTTTGTGTTCCGCAATGAACCCGCCGAAATTGCTAATCAAGTAATGGGCCGCGATGATCTGCAAGGCGCGCAGCGTGTGGCCTATGTGCTTGATTTGACCGAGCCTAACGGCATGTTCAACGCACGTGATTTCGCCGTACGTGATGACGATACGGTCTATGTGACCGAGGCGCCATTCGTGCAGTGGAACAAAACAATTGCCGCACTCACAGGGTCACTTAACTCTGTGAATACCCTAAATACACTGGCTGGTAACTAAGCCCGATGACGACCCCACTTTCGGCCGCTGACCCAACCCGTCAGCGGCTGTTTGTCTATAACGGTGGGTTTTTGCGTCAAAAACGCGTGCGCCACATACTTGCGCTAAAGGGCTATGACATCCGCATTGGCATGCCGTCGGAAACTGATCTGGTCGGTGTGTGGGGGAAATCACCAACCGCGCACCGCGGTGAAAAGGTTGCAGCCCGCACCAATGCAAAGCTTTTGCGCGTGGAAGACGCTTTTTTGAGGTCAGTGCGTCCTGCCAGTGGTGGTGATCTGCCAATCGGGCTTAACATTGACACACGCAGTGTACATTTTGATAGCAGCGCGCCCAGTGACCTTGAGGTCCTGCTTGCCACGCACCCACTTGATAACACCGCTCTGCTTGACCGTGCACGCGGTGGCATGGCGCGCATGAAGCGAAGCGCGCTTTCGAAATATAATAACTTCGTTCCTGAGGCCCCCTTTCCGAAAGGTATTCCAGACGCTGGGTATGTCCTTGTGATTGATCAAACCGCAGGCGATGCCTCCATCACACACTCAGGTGCCAATGCAGACACATTCCGCGAGATGGTACTGGATGCGCGGCTTGAAAACCCGCACGCAACAATTGTGCTGAAGACACATCCCGAAACCCAAACCGGTCACAAAGGCGGTCATTTCGGCCCCGCAGACATTGGTGGCAACGTGGTCGTGCTGGATCAAAACACCAACCCGCACCGCTTGCTTGAGGGCGCGATCAAAGTCTACGCCGTTAGCTCGCAAATGGGTTTTGAGGCTATAATGGCCGGTCACAAACCAATCCTGTACGGACAACCCTTTTATGCCGGTTGGGGGCTGAGCGAAGACCGCGCACCGATTGATCGACGCACCCGCACGTTAACCCGCGCGCAACTTTTTGCAGGCGCGATGATCTTATACCCAACGTGGTATGACCCCTACCGCGATGTGCTCTGTAGCTTTGAAGATACGCTCAGCACCCTCGAAGCGCTCAGCCGTACTTGGCGTGAAGATCATAACGGCTGGGCTGCACCAGAAATGCGCCTGTGGAAACGCAAGCATACACAGGCATTCTTTGGCAGCGTCCGACCTGTAAAATTCGGGGGCAACATACATACGCGGCGCATCATGCGTTGGGGCGCGCATGATAGTCCTGAAGCAACCGTAGAAGACGGATTTCTCCGTTCAAAAGGGCTTGGTGCTAACTTGGTCCCGCCCCTATCGCTGGTTCTTGATGACCTTGGTATTTACTATGACCCAACCCGCGAAAGTCGCCTTGAAAAGCTAATAGACCAGTCACTTACTCTGGAGCCGACGGCATTACGCCGGGCCGAAGCCTTACGCCAAAAAATTATTAAGAGCGGCGTGAGCAAATATAACCTTGGGGTCAAGGCTGATTTACCATCGCTCCCCAAGGGCCACCGCATTTTGGTACCGGGGCAAGTGGAGGATGATGCCTCGATCAAGCTGGGCACATCGAAATGGCAGACCAACAGCAACTTGTTGATTGAGACACGCCGCGCCAATCCCGACGCCATCCTGATCTACAAACCACACCCCGACGTAGAGGCAGGTTTGCGCAAGGGAGGCTTAAGTAATGAGGCCGCAGCGGTCGCGAATATCATAGCCACGAACGCGGATGCTTTGGACCTGCTGGCCTGCGTCGATAGTGTTTGGACGATGACCTCTACACTTGGGTTTGAAGCGCTTCTGCGCGGTGTGCCGGTCACGTGCTTAGGGGCGCCGTTCTATGCGGGATGGGGCCTGACAACCGATATCGCACACACCCCTGACCGCCGCACCGCACGCCCGAGCCTTGATCAATTCACACACGCAACTCTGATTGACTACCCGCGCTATTACGACCCCGAGGCAGGTTATCCCTGCCCCCCCGAAGTTGCGGTTGACCGTTTAGCCATGTCCAAAGGCAATTACAGTGGGCTTGGTTTGCGTCTGTTGGCTAAAGCCCAAGGCGCGCTTTCAACTTACGCACATCTTTGGCGTTAAGCGCGGCGCCATCGGTGCAACACGTCACCGCCAATTGAACGACATTCAACAAGCGTCCAACGCGGGGCATCTGCCAAAACACGTTGACCCAATGGTGCAACGGCGCCCAGTCCGTCACCTCCGATAACAACACCAGCCGTCATGCACACCAGATCATCCACAAGGTTTTCGCTCAATAAAGACGCGGCAAGTCCGCCGCCACCTTCGCAAAAAATACGCGTAAGCCCCTGCCCTGCAAGCGCCCGCAGCGCGTCGGTCAGGCTGCCTTGATAGGGGACAGATCGCGCATTTGACGACAGTTCATTCACATCTGCTGTTTTCGGGTGAACAAACCAACCGCCGTTTTGCACATCGCTACGTGCCATACCTTGCAGTGTTTCACTGATGACAACGCGGACCGGCTGATGTGAAACGCCAAGGCCCCGCACATTAAGCGAAGGATTATCAGCCCGCACAGTCCCCGCGCCAACCATTACTGCATCATGTCGGGCGCGCATCATATGGACAGCGCGCCGCGCATATGCCCCAGTGATCCACTGGCTGTCTCCGGTTGAAGTGGCAATTTTTCCGTCAAAAGATGTTGCCATCTTGAGTGTCACCAAAGGCAGACCTTCACGCGCGACTTTGAAAAAACCACGATGATCTTCAGCAGCCTCTGACGAGAGCACGCCGATATCTACCGTAATCCCTGCATCGCGGAGCGCTTGGAATCCGCGCCCTGAAACACGGTTGTCTTCATCCTCAATCGCACAAACGACCCGAGACACCCCCGCATGAATAAGCGCATTCGCACAGGGCGGTGTCCTACCATGATGCGCGCAAGGCTCGAGCGTCACATAGGCCGTCGCACCACGTGCCAGGGGTCCTGCCTGCGCTAACGCAATCGGCTCAGCGTGTGGGCGGCCACCGTCTTGGGTCCAGCCACGCCCCACAATAACACCGTCCTTAACGATGACACAGCCAACCGCTGGGTTCGGCCACACACGCCCCTGGCCGCGCCGCCCAAGGGCAAGCGCGTGGCGCATGTGTTGCTCATCCACGGATGCTAAGGCTTTGTTGGTCAATCGTTTTCCGGCGACACGTTCGGGCGCAGTTCACTGACAAATTTATCAAAATCATCAGCTGCTTGGAAGTTTTTGTACACGCTGGCAAATCGCACGTATCCAACGGTGTCGATGCGGGCCAAAGCCTCCATCACGATCTCACCGATCTGTTTGGAGTTGATGTCGGTCTCGCCCATGCTTTCCAACCGGCGCACTATTCCAGAGATCATCTGGTCTACGCGCTCGGGCTCAACGGGCCGTTTTTGTAGAGAAATCCGAACTGAGCGTTCCAGTTTGTCGCGGTCAAAATCTTCACGGCGTCCGTTAGATTTGATGACAACCAAGTCACGCAACTGAACACGCTCATAAGTCGTAAAACGACCACCACACGCGGGACAAAAACGCCGGCGGCGAATAGCGACGTGGTCCTCAGCAGGACGGGAGTCTTTCACTTGTGTGTCTACGTTACCGCAAAATGGACAGCGCATTGGCTATGCCCCTTCTCGTTGATTACTGCCTCGATAGGGTCTGCGCCCTACTTATCCACAGACTATAGGACAGCAATCTAGATTTGGGTAGAAGAAAAATTCACAAACAACATCTGGGGGCAAACCGTGCCGTCAGATGCAAAAACGGCGCCTGCAAGAGGCGCCGTTTTGTAAAAATATCCGCAAAACCAGAGTTCAGCAGGGTAGTTTATTGATCCAAGAAAGACCGCAACTTGCGTGAACGCGACGGATGCTTCAGCTTGCGCAACGCTTTAGCCTCAATCTGACGAATGCGTTCACGGGTGACCGAGAACTGCTGGCCAACCTCCTCAAGGGTGTGGTCTGTGTTCATGCCGATCCCGAAACGCATACGCAAAACACGTTCTTCACGCGGCGTAAGCGATGACAGAACCCGGGTCGTCGTTTCCTTCAGGTTCTCCTGAATAGCACTATCGAGTGGCAAGATCGCATTTTTGTCTTCGATGAAGTCACCAAGCTGGCTGTCCTCCTCATCCCCGATCGGGGTTTCAAGGCTAATCGGCTCTTTGGCGATTTTCATCACTTTGCGCACTTTTTCGAGCGGCATTTGAAGCTTTTCGGCCAATTCTTCTGGTGTCGGCTCACGACCAATTTCATGAAGCATCTGACGACCCGTACGCACCAGCTTATTGATCGTTTCAATCATGTGCACAGGAATACGGATTGTACGCGCCTGATCCGCAATCGAGCGCGTGATCGCCTGACGGATCCACCATGTGGCATAGGTCGAGAATTTATAACCACGGCGGTATTCGAACTTATCAACCGCCTTCATCAGGCCGATGTTACCCTCTTGGATCAAGTCGAGGAATTGCAGACCACGGTTGGTGTACTTTTTGGCAATCGAAATAACGAGGCGAAGGTTTGCCTCGACCATTTCTTTCTTCGCCTGACGGGCTTCCTTCTCACCTTTTTGCACCTGTTGTACGATGCGGCGGAATTCAGAGATATCCAGGCCAACATATTGGCCAACTTGCGCCATGTCAGAACGCAACTCTTCGATCTTGTCGGTTGAGCGCTCAATCAGCGCCTGCCAGCCACGGCCGGGTTTATCACCCATGTCAGTCAGCCAGTTTGGGTCAAGCTCGCGACCACGGTACGCGTCTACGAAATCCCGGCGGTTAATACGCGCTTGGTCCGCAAGTTTCACCATCGCACTGTCAATGGACATGATACGGCGGTTGATGCCGTAAAGCTGGTCGATCAGCGCCTCAATACGGTTGTTGTGCAAGTGAAGCTCGTTCACTTGGGCAACGATTTCAGAGCGCAGTTTTTGATATTTCTTTTCAGCTTTCTCGCTGAAAGAGCTGTCTTCGTTCAACGTGGCAGACATCCGAAGATCCTGCATCTCGCTCAACTTGCCGTAGTTATGCGCAATGATTTCGAGCGCTTCCAGAACGCGCGGCTTAAGCGCAGCTTCCATCGCTGCAAGAGACAGGTTCGCCTGCTCGTCTTCATCATCGTCATCATCAGACTGGATCGGGTTACCGTCAGCATCTAGTTCTTGCGCCGTGCTCTCTTGCTTGGGCTCGGCTCCAGGCGTCGGCACAACGGCTTCTTCCTCGTCCTCTGCCAGCTGATCGCCAAATGTCGTTTCCAGATCGATCACATCGCGAAGCAAGATGTCTTCGCTCAACAATTCGTCACGCCAAATGGTGATCGCTTGGAATGTAAGGGGGCTTTCACAAAGGCCCAAAATCATCGTGTTGCGGCCGGCCTCGATACGTTTCGCAATTGCGATTTCGCCCTCACGGGACAATAGCTCAACGCTGCCCATCTCGCGCAGGTACATGCGGACGGGATCATCGGTGCGATCCAGCTTTTCTTTTTCAGCGCCAGCAAGAGCAACTTCACGCGCACCATCTTTGGTCACGACAGCTGTAGAGCCTTTGGCGTCTTCTTCTTCGGCCTCGTCGTCTTCAATAATGTTGATGCCCATTTCCGACAGCATCGACATCACGTCTTCGATTTGCTCGGAGCTTACCTGCTCTGGGGGCAAAACTTGGTTAAGTTGCTCATACGTAATGTAGCCCCGTTCACGCGCCTCGGAGATCATTTTCTTTACAGCAGCTTGGGACATGTCCAAGTTATGCGCGTTTTCCTGATCTTCGTTTTTGCGGTCGTCGGTGTCTTTGGCCATGAGCAAAGTCCTTTGCGGCGGAGGCGATGCGGCGTGAAGGCCGCGCGATGTAACTTTAGGCTGCCGTAATCCACGCGCACGCGAATCAGGAAAACGAATCAACCTACGTCCGAATCATCTTACATTTTGACTGATTCGACCATGGGTCGGTGTGAACTTAACCACATGCCCTGAGACATGGGCATTGGAAACCCTAATTGTAAGAGGATAAGCCTTCGTTAATTACTATTTTCAGCCTTACCGATGCTGCCCAGAAGTGCTGCAAATGCATCACGTTCATCACGACTTAGTTTGGCGCCATTATCGGCAACGTCAAAATCAGCAGTATCATCCGCGTCATCACCGCCCCCTTGCAGACCTTCTGCGGCCTCGCGCAAACGCCACGTCAGGTTTTCATCAACGGGTTCGCCATCATTGCGGTCAAGGTCTTGGGAAACTTCGCGTACTTCAACTTCATGACCACGCTGTGCCGTAAGTTTTGCGAGGGCATCGTTCACGCACATGGACGCCAAATCGATGTTTCCGGGACGGCGCACGGGCGGTGCGATCGCGACGTGCTTATGCGCAAATAGTTTTTGCAAAAGCGCCGCACCGATCTCATGCTCAACGCTCTCGATCAGCATATCAGCATCGGCCTCTATGTGGCGCAGCAGAGCCCCCTGAATACGGCGGTGGTCCGGATCATGGCACTCAAGCCGCTCAAGCGCGTCTTCGAATTCGGGCAGAACGGCTGGATTTTTCAGCAAAGTTGCCAATACCACTGCTTCGCGCAAATGCCCCTCGGCGGCCCGTTCAGAACTCACCAAAAAGCTTGATTGCGTCGTTGGCATCGCACCTTCGGCAGGTGCTTTCCAACCGTCTCCACGCTTACCACCGCGCGGCACAAAGCCACCGGACGGACGTGCCTTTGCTTGGGGGCGGAACAAATCCCACCGCAAATCCTTGATGGCCTGACCATAGTGGCTGCGAATGCTTGGGTCAGTGATCAGCATAATTTTCTGACGCAGCGCTTTATCTAAGGCCGCTTTACGCTCGGGGCTGTCAAAATTGCGCCCTTCAGTTTCACGCCGCCATAGCAGCTGGACCATCGGGATAGCA
>Ga0209136_1001591_pt1 | contig 14687 bp, 8 predicted proteins | sample SaaInl0LU_22_DNA_FD_184640 | JGI IMG/M metagenome (GOLD analysis project Ga0209136, IMG submission 184640) | Marine microbial communities from expanding oxygen minimum zones in the Saanich Inlet - ESP_90LU_22_DNA (SPAdes) (version 2) | ecosystem: Environmental > Aquatic > Marine > Intertidal zone... | reverse complement strand
CTCATGAACCAGACCTCGGTTTGTTTTGATACGGAAACAACAGGGCTCAATTCACTGACCGCAGAACTCGTCGGAATTGCCTTTTCATGGGAAGCACATAAAGGATTTTACATTCCATTTCCAGAAGTTTTTGAGGAAGCGCAAGAATTGATTGAGTTATTTCGACCGTTTTTTGAAGCCACTCACATTGAGAAAATTGGGCAAAATCTAAAATATGATTTAAAAGTATTACATAAATATAAAATTGACGTCAAAGGGCCGTTGTTTGACACCATGATTGCGCATTATTTAATCAATGCCGATATGCGTCATAATATGGAAGTTCTTGCAGAAACCTATTTAAATTACGCGCCAATTCCGATTACGGATCTTATTGGAAAAAAAGGAAAGAATCAGCTTTCCATGCGCGATGTATCGCTTGAAAAACTAACGGAGTATGCAGTTGAAGATGCCGATATTACCTATCAATTGGCAAGTCATTTCAAAAAAGAATTGACCGATGCAGAGACTCTAAAGTTATTTAATGAGATCGAAATTCCTTTGGTAAAAGTATTAGCGTCGATGGAATTGGAAGGCATCAAACTCGATACTGAATTTTTAGACTCGCTTTCAGCCGATTTAACTACGGATATTGCGGCTCTAGAATCCAAAATATATGAGGCTGCTGGGGAACAGTTTAATATCGCGTCGCCAAAGCAATTAGGGATCATTCTTTTTGAGAACTTAAAACTGGTTGATAAACCTAAGAAAACCAAAACTGGGCAGTATAGTACCGCAGAAGATGTGTTGTCCTATTTGGCAAAAGACCACGAAATTATTCAAAATGTATTGGACTACAGAGGTCTCGCCAAACTAAAAAGCACTTATGTAGATTCGCTTCCAGAACAAGTCTTAGAACGTACGGGGCACATTCATACCGAGTACATGCAAACGGTGGCGTCTACAGGACGCTTAAGCAGTACGAATCCAAATCTACAAAACATTCCGATCCGAACGGAACGCGGTCGCCAAGTGCGAAAAGCGTTTGTTCCACGGAATAAGGAGTATATCCTTTTAGCCGCCGATTATTCTCAAATTGAGCTGCGTGTGATTGCGGCGATGAGCGAAGAAGAAACCATGATTGAAGCCTTTAAAAACGGTGAAGATATTCATGCCTCCACTGCGGCGAAAGTGTTTCATGTGCCTTTAGCAGAAGTGACTAGAGAACAACGTGGCAATGCGAAAACAGTCAACTTTGGGATTATTTACGGGGTGTCTGCTTTTGGGCTGAGCAACCAAACCGATTTAAGCAGAACCGAAGCCAAAGAACTGATTGAAACTTATTATGAAACCTATCCAAAACTTCGTAAATATATGAGTTCACAGGTCGATTTTGCCAGAGACCACGGCTACGTGACGACGGTTTCAAATCGACGACGCTACCTGAAAGATATCAACTCACGAAATGCGATTGTACGCGGTGCTGCCGAACGCAATGCGGTGAATGCACCCATCCAAGGGAGTGCAGCAGATGTCATTAAAATTGCGATGATTAACATCCATAACAAACTCGAAGAAGGTGGCTATAAAACCAAAATGCTCCTACAAGTGCATGATGAATTGGTTTTTGATGTTTACAAGCCTGAGCTAGATGCCATGAAAACCTTAATCCAAAACGAAATGGAAAACGCCTATACCTTAAGTGTTCCCTTAGATGTTGAAATGGATATGGGTCTCAATTGGCTAGAAGCCCATTAACTTTACAGCTCTAAGGCATTGTTGTATTGACTTTTTTGTGTGGCTCTAAAATGTTAAAGTCTTTGGTTTTTTGGAACCCTATACTTTTTTTTACTAAGTTTAAGACTGATTTTGACCCCAAGTCTAAATCTTCAATTAGCAATTTAACCGAAGTTTTAGATATTATTTTATTTGAATTTTAAGAAACACTTGGGAAACTAGAGTGGTTCAATATATGCTGTATTTGGATGTATTGAACCACCCAAAACAAAAATATAAGCGAAATATAAACCACTAGTGGTTTATATACACAAGTTACCCAACATAAAAACCAAACTAATGAAAAAACTAATCACACTAACATTCTTTGCAATCTTAACATCAACATTTGTTTTAGGACAAACAGAAAATGAAAATCTTGACAAACCATTAGGGTTAAGAGTCAAAAAAAATGGAAATGACTATTTAATTTATGCCGATAAAAATTTAAGTCCTAATTTAAAAGACTATCGAAAAATAAACTATCAAGTATACTTTAGAAAAGTAGATTTCCCTGAAAAAGACTTAAATGGTGTCAAATATCAACTTATCACAATTCCCGGAAATAGTGAGAAACAAGACCAGAATACTATGAAAATATTAGCTGACGGTTCGTCATTTTATTCAAGATATGGGAAAACAGTTAACAAACCTGATTATGATCAAAATTTTTGGATAAAAGTTGAGGATATAAAAAATAATACTAATCCTGAATATTATAAATATGCAAATGATGTATTTTCTGGTCTTCTTACAGCACCTTTTAAATATCGTTTAAAAGTCGGAGATGCACCAGAAGCAATAATTGATGGAGATTTTAACATTGCACCTTTTATTGGTTGGAAATGGAGAGTTTCTTCAGAAAAGCAATTTTATGTTGCACCTTTCGGATTTGCGGGAGTTACTTCATTGAATTATAATTCTGCAAATAATGAAAATATTATAGATGCTGATAAGCTGGAAAATGGAACTGGATTAACTTATGGACTTGGACTATCTTTTAAGTTTGGAGCTATCTCACCTGGTTTTATAGTTGGTTGGGATAAAGGGTTTGGAGATTTAGGTAGTGGTTTTAAATATAATGACAAAGCTTGGATTAGCTTTAGTGTTAATTATGACTTTTTTAAACCTAATAAAACCTCAGAAGGAAATCAATAATAACGTTGGGTAACAATGTGTATAATTCATTGCTAGTACTCGGTCTACTTACGAAAATCCCCCGCTGGTGCGCGAAATCAAAGATTCGACGAAGTCAATCCATTCACGTTCCAAATAAATTTTTGTAAACCACACGATAGGAATCGTGCGGCAGCAGGGCATTAACTTTACAGCTCTAGTGCCTTTTTAACGTCTTCATTCATTAAGAATTCTTGTGGGTTTTCGAGCGCTTCCTTCACAGCCACTAAGAACCCTACAGATTCTCTACCATCAATAATCCTGTGGTCATAAGATAAGGCGACGTACATAATCGGACGAATTTCTACCTTACCAGCAATCGCTACGGGACGTTCTACAATATTGTGCATTCCAAGAATCGCACTTTGAGGGGGGTTGATAATCGGAGTTGAAAGCATGCTTCCAAACACACCCCCATTAGAAATGGTAAAGGTTCCACCAGTCATTTCATCCACAGTAATTTGTCCGTCACGGGCACGAATGGCCAAACGTTTCACCTCAGCTTCTACCCCTCTAAATGATAACTCTTCTGCATTTCTGATCACAGGAACCATGAGTCCTTTAGGCCCTGAAACGGCGATGCTAATATCACAAAAATCATAGGAAATCATTTCTTTGCCATCGATCATAGAATTAACCGAAGGGAATAATTTTAAGGCACGTACTACGGCAAGGGTAAAGAAACTCATAAACCCAAGTCCTACATCGTGCTTTTCTTTAAAGGTTTCTTTGTATTGTTTTCTCAATGCGAAAATTGGAGACATGTCAACTTCGTTGAAGGTCGTTAACATGGCGGTTTCGTTTTTGGCAGTCACCAAACGTTCCGCTACTTTTCGGCGTAACATAGAGAGTTTAGAGCGTGACACACCACGTCCTTCTACGTTTACTGGTTGTCCCATTGCTGGAACGGCCTTAACAGCGTCTTCTTTTGTGATGCGACCATCTTTTCCAGTGCCTGTTATTGCAGTGGCTTCGATGCCTTTTTCAGATAATATTTTTTTAGCTGCTGGACTTGCAGATCCCGTAGCATAAGTTGTATTTGATGGTGTTTCAGCTTTTGGTGTTGCCGCCACTTCTGAGGTTGATGCAGCCGCTTTGGGCGCATCTCCACCTTCTGGTTTTGCAGCACTAGTGTCAATCAAACACACCACAGCACCCACCTCAACAGCATCGCCGACTTCCGCTTTAAACGTTACCGTTCCACTGGCTTCTGCGGGCAACTCTAAAGTTGCTTTATCGCTATCAACCTCAGCAATAGCTTGGTCTTTTTCTACATAGTCTCCTTCTTGAACTAACCATTCTGCAATTTCAACTTCTGTGATGGATTCGCCTGGTGAAGGCACTTTCATTTCTAAAATCATTGTGTGTTTATTTTAGTTTTTTTCTTTGATTGTCTTTTGTCTTATCAAAAACAAAATCGATAACTTCTTTGTGTCGTCTTTTGGAGCGCGTAGAACTTCCTGCAGCAGGTGCACTATAGCTTCGTCTCGACGCTACGCGCCAATTCTTAGCGTCATCTATATGCATTAGCATGTGTGCATAGGCTCCCATGTTTCTTGGTTCTTCTTGTGCCCAAACAATATCATCTGCATTTTTATATTTTGAAATCAATGCCTCTATTTCATCCTCTGGAAGTGGAAACAATTGCTCGATTCGTACCAAAGCGATATCGGTTCTGCCTAAGTTTTCTTGGGCTTCTCGTAAATCATAATAGAATTTCCCGGTCACAAATACGAGTGTTTTAACGTTTTCCGCCTTGGCTGATGCATCGTCAATCAGCATTTGAAAACTTCCATTTGCAAACTCTTCTACTGAAGACACGACTTTTGGATGGCGTAATAAACTTTTTGGCGTGAATACAATTAATGGCTTTCTGAAATCTGCTTTTAATTGACGTCTCAATAAATGGTACATATTTGCTGGCGTGGTACAATCGGCGATAAACATATTGTCTTTTGCGCAGAGCTGTAAATACCGTTCCATTCGTCCTGAGGAATGTTCGGCACCTTGTCCTTCATACCCATGCGGCAGTAACATAACAATGCCATTGGGTGTTTTCCATTTATCTTCGCCACATGAAATGTATTGGTCAATCATAATTTGAGCACCATTACTGAAATCTCCAAATTGAGCTTCCCAAATGGTAAGCGTATTTGGACTTGCCATGGCATAACCATAATCGAACCCCACAACTCCATATTCAGATAGTAGGGAGTTATAAATATTAAATTGTCCTTGGTTTGGACTTATCGTATTGAGAAGAATAACTTCTTCTTCACTGTCTTCAACTTTTACTACGGCATGACGGTGAGAGAATGTTCCACGCTCTACATCTTGTCCAGAAATACGTACGTTAAATCCTTCCTCTAAAAGCGAGCCATAGGCTAAATGTTCGGCCATAGACCAGTCTAGCTTATCGCTTTCAAACATTTGTTTTCGAGCTTCAATTAGACGTGAAATTTTACGTATAAATTTTTTATCTTCTGGAAGTGAGGATATCACTTTCGCTATTGAAACTAGTTTTTCTCGTGGATAAGTGGTGTCTACCGTATCGCGCATCTGATTTGCTTTGGCTCTCGGGAAATTTTCCCAAGCCTCTTGCATAAATGGGGTAATGACGGTTTTATCTTCTTTTCTTGAGGTTACTAATTCGGTTTCTAACGAAGCCTTGTAGTCTTGCTCAAGCTTTGAAACATAATTGGAATCAATAATCCCTTCATCCCTTAATTTTTGTGCATAAATATTGCGGGGATTGTTATGACTCGCAATGGCTTTATACAGTTTTGGTTGTGTAAAACGCGGTTCATCGCCTTCATTATGACCATATTTTCTGTAGCCTAATAAATCAATAAATACATCACGCTTAAACTGCATTCTAAAATCTAAGGCGAATAAAATAGAGTGTACTACAGCTTCGGCATCGTCAGCATTGACGTGCAATACAGGAGAAAGTGTCACTTTTGCAACATCGGTACAGTAGGTCGATGACCGTGCATCAAGGTAATTTGTAGTAAATCCAATTTGATTATTCACCACAATATGAATGGTTCCGTTGGTTTTATAGCCATCTAGCTGTGCCATTTGAACAACTTCGTACACAAGGCCCTGCCCCGCAATCGCAGCATCGCCATGTACCACAATTGGCAACACTTTGCTCGCATCTTCGGCCTTTAATTTATCTTGTTTTGCTCTTGTAATACCTTCTACAACGGCACCTACTGTTTCAAGGTGCGAAGGATTGGGTGCAATGCTCAAATTAATGCGATTGCCATTATCTGTCAGTCGATCACTCGTCCAACCTAAATGGTATTTCACATCGCCATCAAAAACTTCTTCTTCGTAATCTTTGCCGTCAAATTCACTAAATATATCACTAGCTGATTTTCCAAAAATATTAGTCAGCGTACTTAAACGTCCACGGTGGGCCATTCCCATCACAAATTCTTTAACGCCATAAGCAGCGGCTTTTTCAATAAGGGCATCAATTGCAGGAATTAAAGATTCATTACCTTCCAATGAAAATCGTTTTTGACCAACATATTTTGTATGTAAAAAGGTTTCAAACGAAACCGCTTCATTTAGTTTTTTGAGAATATGTTTCTTTTCATCAGCAGAAAAACTGCCCTGATTATCGTTACTATTCAGTTTATCTTGAATCCATTGACGCTCATTCGGTCTACGGATATACATGTATTCTACTCCGATGGCATCACAATAAATAGCTTCGAGATGTTGTCGAATTACACGTAAGCTTTGAGGTCCAATTCCTATAATTTCACCCGCATTAAAAACGGTGTCTAAATCTGAAGATGACAAACCAAAATTTTCAAGATCCAGTGAAGGTGTATATTTTCTTCGATCTCTTACTGGGTTTGTTTTGGTAAACAAATGGCCACGAGTTCGGTAATCATCAATTAATTTTACAACTTGAAATTCTTTTTGAACATGCTCTGGGATTTGAGTTTTAACGCCTTCCACAATATCGTCAGAAACCTCAAAACTTTCACTTCCAAAGTCATAGCCTTGAAAGAACGCTTTCCAGCTCGGCTCGACGCTGTCTGGGTCCTGTTGATATTGTTCATATAAATCCGCGAAATAGGCGGTGTGAGCGGCATTTAAAAAAGAATACTTATCCATGAATTAATAATTCTATTTTTTCTTAAGAAAAATATAAACAAAAATACGATTTTTAAGGAATATGAAATGTGAAATCGATATAAATATGAAGTTATTTTAATGGATTTAAATATTATTGAACAAAAGCGTAGTGTTTAGACGTCTCGCGTCATGAGCTGCGTTCCAAAATCCTGAAGTATTTGCTTATTTTTATTGCTAATCGTAATAACTTGCAAAACCTCAAAGGCTTTTTTGGTATAGGATGTAATTGCTTTTTTGGTTGCTTCTGCAGCCCCTGATGCCGTAAAAATTTGCTTTACAATTTCGACCTTCCCTTCTAAATCATTATTTTCTGAACTAAACAAATGTTTCAGTTGTTGTTTATCGTTTTCCGATGAAAACTCTAAAGCTTTTAAATATAAATATGTTTTTTTATTTTCAATGATATCGCCTCCAACTTGTTTTCCAAACGTTTCTGGATTGCCAAAGGCATCCAAATAATCATCTTGTAATTGAAAGGCAATACCTAAGTTTTTTCCGAATTCATAACAGCGGTTCTGATCGTCTTCGGAAGCACCAGCAATTATAGCACCCATTTTCATGGCCGCAGCAACTAATACTGCGGTTTTGTATTCAATCATTTTAAGATAGTCTAAAATCGAAACCTCATCTCGTGTTTCAAAATCAATGTCGTATTGTTGACCTTCACAGACTTCTAAAGCAGTCTTGCTAAATAATTTAGCGAGGTTTTGAAACGTCTCTGGCGGATAGCTTTCAAAAAGTTGATAGGCCATAATAAGCATCGCATCACCAGATAAAATCCCGGTATTTAAATCCCATTTTTCATGCACAGTTTGATGGCCACGACGCAAAGGCGCTGCATCCATAATGTCATCGTGAACAAGTGAAAAATTATGAAAAACTTCCACCGCTAAGGCGGCATCCAAAGCTTGATCTACATCGCCATCAAAACAATCTGCAGTCATAAGTGTTAACACAGGGCGCAAACGCTTCCCTCCCAGATTTAATATATACTGAACAGGCGCGTAAAGAGTTTTGGGTTCACGTACCGTTGCGTAGTCTTTTAAATATGCTAAAAATTGTTTCTGGTATATTTCAATGGCTTTCATAACGCAAAAATAAGTGAATTCCCCACACTATTTAAGCTAGAGAAACTAATAAATGTTAAAAAATTGCAAAACTTTGGAAACTTTAATTGTTTTTAAAGTTTCCTGTCGTAGATTTGCACCCTATTATGAGAGAAAAAATTATATCAAAATCAGAAGAATTGTTTTTGTCTTTGGGATTCAAAAGCGTCACAATGGATGACATTGCGAGTGCAATGGGAATTTCCAAAAAAACGATTTATACACATTTTTCAAATAAAACTGAGCTTGTAGAGGTGGTAACATTTTCGGTTCTAGATCACATTTGTGAGGGCATAGATAATATAAATGCTACTTCAATAAACCCTATTGAGGAGCTTTATGACATCAAGATGTTTGTGATGAATTATTTGAAAAATGAAAGGGTATCTCCACAACATCAGCTCAAAAAATACTATCCTGAAATTTTTGAGCGCTTAAAAATCAAACAATTTGAAAAAATGCATTCCTCCGTAGAAAATAGCCTTAAAACAGGTGTCGACATTGGGCTATTTAGAGCAGATATTGACATTGACTTTATTTCAAGAATGTATTTTAATGGTATGACTGGAATTCGTGATATTAGTATTTTTCCAGATGTTGTTTTCGATAAAAACTACCTTTTTGAAAGTTATCTCGAATACCATTTACGTGCCATTATTACCAAAAAAGGATTAAATCTACTTAATAACTATATAAAATCAAACCTGACCGCTAATGCTTCATAAACTTACGCTATTTTTATTAATAACAACTTCCGTGTTTTCGCAGGAGAAACCTATGCAGTTTTCATTGGTGGAAGCTGTTGAATTTGCACTTGAAAACAATTATAAAGGCATAAACGCCGCACGTGATGTGGAAATTACAAAACTCCAAAAGTGGGAAACAACGTCTAAAGGGCTACCACAAATCAAAGCAGCTATCAACTATAACAACTGGTTAAAACAACAAGTATCCTTAATTCCTGCAGAGTTTTTTGGCGGAAATCCGGGGCAGTTTGCTGAAATTGCTTTTGGAACGAAACAAACCTTAAATGGTACCGTTACAGTTTCTCAAAAAATATTTGATGGGTCGTATTTAGTGGGGCTTCAAGCAGCAAAAGTGTTTCTTGACATCTCTAAAAATGCTAAAGAAAAAACAGAAATTGAACTTCGGAAAATGGTAGCTTATGCCTATGGTAATGTATTACTCGCCGAAGAAAACTTAAAGATTGTCAATTCGAATACGTTGTTGTTAGAAAACAACCTAAGAGATCTTACTAAGGTCTACGAAAATGGGCTTATTGAACAAGAAAGCGTCCAACAACTACAGTTGACCTTAACGAGTCTAAAAAGTAACCAAAGCTATATTAAACGATTAAAGAAAATTGCATACCAAATGTTTAATAACACTATTGGTTTGGGATTGGACTCCGCAGTAGAACTGACGGATGACTTGGAACGATTAATTGAGGTACACACAAGTCTTGCGCCTTTACAATCCATTCTTGAGGTTGAAAATGTGATCGATTATAAAATTGCTTTTAACGATGTAAAAGGACGTAACCTTTTACTAAAATTAGAAAAAAGTAAAGCTTTACCTATGATTGATGCGTTTATTAACGGCAGCTATGCAGGAAATAATAACCGCTTTGAATTTCTGGATAATTCACAAAAATGGTTTGGTGCTTCAATGTTTGGAGTTAGCATGAAAATCCCTCTTTTCAGCTCGTTTGGACGCAGTGCTTCTACAAAAAAAGCACGCTTGAACTTTGAAAAATCTAAATCAACTTTAGAGGATGTGTCTGAAAAAATTCGATTAGAAATTTCACGTGCTCGTAGCGATTATGAATTCGCTGTTGAAGATCTTGCCATCAAAAAAGAAGCGCTTGAACTTACAGAGCTCATCGCACAAAAAAATGAACTTAAGTTTTTTGAAGGGCTAACCACTAGTTTTGATTTATCGCAAGCTCAACGCCAATTGTATACGGCACAACAAGACTATTTACAATCCATGCTTAATATATTAATAAAACGAATTGATTTAGAAGCACTCATTAATCCACCTCATAACAACTAAACCATGAAATACCTTTATACAATTACTCAAATGAAACACCTATTATTACTGTTTATTTTAATGCTTGTCCTGTCCTGTGACTCCAGTAGTAAAGAATCACAATCTTTAATTGACCTGAAATCAAAAAAGGAAGTTTTAATTAAGGAGATGAACCGTATTGGAACTGAACTAAAAGATATCGAAACTGCAATTTCAAAGCTAGATACCTTAAAAAAATTAATGACTGTAACATCTCTTAAAGCGGAGGTTAAAGATTTTAATCATTTTATTGAAGTACAGGGCACTGTAAAAGCCGATCAAACTATCGAGCTTCATGCTGAAATGGGTGGCACTGTGACCGCTCTATTGGTTAAGGAAGGGGATGCTGTTTCCAAAGGGCAAATCCTTGCAACTCTAGATAGTGAAGTGATTGACAATTCTGTTCTGCAACTAGAAACCCAACTCGCATTGGCAACCACAACCTTTGAGCGTCAAGCTAGGCTTTGGGAACAAAATATTGGAAGTGAAATCCAATACTTGCAAGCAAAGGCACAAAAAGAAGGGCTTGAAAATAGTATGAAAAGCTTGAAAGCACAAGCGCGAAAAATGAAAATTATCGCACCCTTTTCAGGGATCATAGATCAGGTTTTTGCAAAAACTGGAGAGCTTACCTCATCACAAATGCCGTTTCTAAGGCTGGTGAATCTAAGTACTGTCTACGTCGAAAGTGAAGTTACTGAAACGTATTTAAAGGCAATCAAAAAAGGGACAGAAGTCCTCTTAAACTTTAGATCAATTGGGACATCTGCGAAAGCCTCTATATCACAAGTTGGTAATTTTATCAACCCGAATAATAGAAGTTTTAAAACGCGAATTGATTTAGAAAATCCAAATAATGAGCTAAAAGCTAATTTATTGGCGGATATCAAAATTAATGATTTTAAAGCCACTGGTATTGTAATTCCTTCACGCCTAGTTCAAAAAGACAGCAACGACAAAGCCTTTGTTTATACCATTGAACCAAACGGAAGTAATCACAAGGTTGTTAAAACGTATATATCCGAGACGATGAATTACAATAATCTTTCGTTTATATCTGAAGGTCTTTTGTCCACCTCCATTTTGGTAGACAAAGGCGCTCGACTTATAAATACTGATGAGGATGTAAAACTTGTACCCTAATAGCTATGAACACAAAAAAAATTAAAGAATTTAAGCTTTCTTCTTGGGCGATTTCAAATCGCATGACTGTTTCTGTGGTAACGTTTATTATTGTTTTAAGCGGACTCCTTTCCTACACAGGAATGGCGCGCGAAAATTTTCCAGAGATTATCATTCCACAAATTTATGTGGCCACTCCGTATCCAGGAAACTCTGCATTGGATGTGGAAAAACTGATCACAAAACGGTTAGAAAAAGAAATTAATTCCATTACAGGCGTTGATAAAATCACCTCAAATTCTATTCAAGGGTACTCTAGTATTGTCGTAGAATTTAATTTTGATTTTACGCCCGCTGAGGCACTTCAAAAAGTAAAAGACAAAGTCGACGTTGCCATGGCTGACCCCGATTTTCCAAAAAATCTTCCTTCAGAACCAAGTGTTTCGGAGATGAATTTTGGCGAACGCATTCCCATCATGAATATTAATTTATCGGGCGAATTCTCTATGGATCAACTTAAAGAATACGCCGAATATTTGGAAGATGAAATTGAAGAGCTTAGTGAAATTTCAGGAGTTGATATTCGTGGAGTTCAAGAAAAAGAGCTAGAGATTGCAGTTGATTTATATAAAATGGAAGCTTCAAAAATAAGTTTCACAGATATTGAAAATGCCGTGGCATTTGAAAATATGAGTGTTTCCGGCGGCGATATTTTAGAAAATGGTATTCGAAGAACGGTTCGTGTTCTAGGAGAATTTGAAGATCCTCTAGCGGTGCGAAATATTATTGTCAAACAAGAAAAAGGAAACATCGTTTACTTAAGAGATATCGCTGACGTCAATTTCAAAGAACAAGAAAAAGAAAGTTTTGCACGCGAATATTTGCAGCCTGTTGTTATGTTGGATGTTAAGAAAAGAGGGGGGCAAAATCTGTTAGAAGCTTCCTCCAAAATTGATGAAATCCTAGAAAAGGCTGCTGTAAATGTGTTTCCTCAAAATTTAATAATTTCAAAAACAAACGATCAGTCTAATGATACACGAACCATGGTTTCGGATCTAGAAAACAGCATCATATTAGGTGTTATTTTGGTGGTTGCCGTGCTCTACTTCTTTTTAGGATTCCGAAATGCATTGTTTGTTGGGATTGCGATTCCTTTATCGATGTTTTTATCGTTTTCTATTTTGAGTTTTATGGGGGTAACCCTTAACACGATGGTGTTATTTTCTTTGGTAATTGCGCTTGGAATGTTGGTTGATAACGGCATTGTGGTGGTTGAAAATGTCTATCGATTAATGGACGAAGGCTACCCTAGAATTCAAGCTGCAAAACTTGGTGTAGGCGAAGTTGCGATGCCCATTATTGCGTCAACAGCAACAACTTTAGCGGCGTTTTTACCCTTAATTTTATGGGAAGGTATTATGGGGGAATTCATGAAATGGCTTCCGATCACTTTAATTATTGTATTGAGTTCTTCTCTTTTTGTTGCGCTCATCATTAATCCAATGTTAATTTCTGTATATATGAAAGTCGTGCCCAAAAAAGAATCTAAAGTCCCTTTTATTTCGAAGTTAGAAAATCTATATGAACGCTTTTTAAGTTATGCGCTTAAAGGAAAAAAACCCGGGAGTATTATTGTTGGAACGTTTGGATTGTTGATTCTTGCAGGGTTTTTAATGTATACATTCCCACCTAAAATATTGTTCTTTCCAAATACTGATGCCAAACAAGTTTTTGTGTTTATTGAATATCCTATTGGAACTGACATCGAGGAAACAAATCTTATTTCAAAAGAAATAGAAAAAGACATCGAAGATTACTTGAAGAAATATGAAGTCGATGGTGAGAATTTTCTCATCACTTCTGTCATTGGGCAAGTGGGTGAAGGTACTGCCGACCCTTCCAGAGGTCAAGAAGGTGGAAAATCTCCCAACAAAGCTCGAATAACGGTTGATTTTGTAAAGTATCAAGACCGTCAAGGCGTCAATACTGAAGCTGTTCTTAAAGATATTCGAAATGTAATTCAAGGCTATCCTGGTGTGAGTATCGTGGTCGATAAACCTGCTGATGGTCCGCCAACAGGAGCACCCATAAATATCGAAGTAAAAGGCGATGATTATGAATTGATTTTAGATACTGCAAATCAGTTGAAATCCTTTATTAATGCCTCTAATATTGCAGGGATTGAAGAATTAAAATTAGATATCGATCAAGGAAAACCTGAGCTGCTAATTGCTGTGGATCGTCAAAAAGCAAGACGGTTAGGCATTTCAACGGGGCAAATTGGAATTAATTTACGAACCGCCTTGTACGGTAAAGAAATTTCAACATATAAAAATGCGGATGATGATTACCCTATAAACCTCCGCCTGAAAGATGAGATGCGTTATAATAAATCCGCCTTGCTCGATCAAAAAATTACGTTTAGAAATCAAAGCGACGGACAGATAAAACAAGTGCCTATTTCTGCAGTAACTACGACAAAAAATCAATCGTCATTTAGTGCCATCAAACGTATTAATTTGGATAGGGTCGTAACAATCTATTCAAATGTATTGAATGATTACAACGCCACAGAAGTCAATGACAAAATCAGAAGTATTGCAGAGAAATTTGAAACGCCAAAAAATATAGCAATCAGCTTTACGGGCGAACAAGAAAAACAAGCCAAAGAAATGGCGTTCCTTAGTAAAGCTCTATTAATTGCGGTCCTATTGATTTTCTTAATTTTAGTAGCACAATTTAATTCTGCGACAACGCCTATTATCATTTCAATTTCTGTGTTTCTTAGTTTGATAGGCGTCTTGTTTGGACTCCTCATTTTTAGAATGGATTTTGTCATACTTATGACCATGATTGGAATCATCTCTCTGGCTGGGATAGTTGTCAATAATGCCATTGTATTGATCGATTATATCAACCTTACCATCATTCGAAAACGTCGAGAATTGGAGCTAGAGGCGACGGACAAGCTTACAACTAGCCTTCTTGTAGACTGTGTCGTTGAAGCTGGTAGAACGCGTTTGAGACCTGTATTGCTAACAGCGATAACCACCATTTTAGGATTGCTTCCGTTAGCCTTAGGAATCAACATTAACTTTAGAACTTTGATTACACAGCTAAATCCAAACTTTTATATTGGTGGAGAAAACGTGGCCTTTTGGGGCCCAATGGGTTGGGCGATCATCTTTGGATTAACTTTCGCAACCTTTTTAACCTTGGTTGTTGTTCCTATCTTATTTTATTTAATTTATACCTTGAAAACAAAAAAAATTAAAGTCGCTTCCTAAGCCTGTCGAT
>Ga0209136_1001584_pt1 | contig 14719 bp, 12 predicted proteins | sample SaaInl0LU_22_DNA_FD_184640 | JGI IMG/M metagenome (GOLD analysis project Ga0209136, IMG submission 184640) | Marine microbial communities from expanding oxygen minimum zones in the Saanich Inlet - ESP_90LU_22_DNA (SPAdes) (version 2) | ecosystem: Environmental > Aquatic > Marine > Intertidal... | reverse complement strand
GGTAGGAAGTCTCGTAATAGAAGAAAACAAAAATTATTACAATCGGTTATTATTTGTACATCCTTGTGGAAAAACAGAATGGTATGATAAAAAACACGCTTTTACCTTAGCTGGAGAAGATAAGGTCTATACCGCTGGATCAGAAAAATTAATTGTAACCTTTAAAGGATGGAAAATTTGCCCGTTGATCTGTTACGACTTGCGGTTTCCTGTTTGGTCAAGAAATGCAGAAAACTATGATTTGTTAATTTATGTTGCCAACTGGCCTGCTGTTAGAATTCAAGCATGGAAAGCTCTTTTAAAAGCTCGAGCAATTGAAAATATGAGCTTTACTATTGGAGTGAACAGGATCGGGATAGACGCAAATAAGTACGAATATTCGGGAGATTCTTCGATGCTAAATTGTATGGGAGAAGAACTTTCTACCCTCAAAAAAAATGAAAATGGAATTATAAAAGCTACTTTAGTAAAAACTGAACAAGATAGCATTCGAGAAAGATTGGGTTTTTTAAATGATCAAGAAGCCTTTAAAATTTTATAAATAACAACAATGACCATTGAAAATGTTTCTATTACAGATATTGATGAAGTCTTTCGGCTTTATAAAATTGCCTCAGAGTATCAAAAAGAAAAGAAAAAAGTAATTGTCTGGCCGAATTTTGATCGAAATATGGTTGAAAAGGAAATTACTGAAAATAGACAATTTAAGATGTTAATTAAAAATGAAGTTGTCTGTATTTGGGCAATAACTTTTAGTGACGCTCAAATTTGGGAGGAGAGAAATAAAGACCGCGCAATCTATATTCATCGAATTGCTACAAATCCGAACTTTAGAGGAAAGAATTTTGTTCAAAAAATTGTGGATTGGGCCAAAATATATGCCGAAAAAAATGATCTCCAATATATAAGATTAGATACTCTTGGTAACAATACTAGATTAATTCAGCATTATAAAAATGCGGGATTTGATTTTTTGGGGATGTATGCACTTGAAAACACTTCAAGTTTACCCAAACATTACAAGGAAGCTCCCGCATGTCTTTTTGAAATAAACCTTAGATAAAAATCCTTAAACTCTAGATAGAAGAGTCCCCCAAAAATAGAACCTCAAAGATTGTTTTTAAAACTAGGTTGGATTTATCATCCACTTGAATTTAAAATCAGTGTCTGGAATTACAATTCGTTCTGTAATTCTATACATTCTATCTGGTAACTTCATTAAATAATCTCTTGCTTTTTCTGCCTCCGGTTTAAGGTTTGTAACCTTATCAATTTCCCACATAGTATTTAATTTCTTCAAAATATCTACATAATCAAAACCCGTATAGACTCCTATTCTTTGTGCTACAGCAGAAAAATCATCAAACGCAGTTCCTTTAGCTCCAAATGATTCTCTTAAATGCAATGCAGGCATTATAATTTTATGTTTCATCATGTGTTGAAAAGCCAACATCATTTCACTTGGGTCTATCTTAAAAATTTCTTTTACAAAATGCGAATATGCCTGGTGATGACGCATTTCATCTCCTGCAATAATTTTAGACATCTTGGCAAGCGCTTTGTGTCCTTTTTTACGAGCAATCTTAGCTACGTTGTTATGAGAAACATAGGTTGCTAATTCTTGAAATGTAGTGTACACAAAGTTTTTATAAGGATCTGTCGAGGTACCAATATCAAAACCGTCTGCAATTAGATGTTGTGTAGAAATTTCTACTTCACGCATATTCACACGGCCAGATAAGTATAAATACTTATTTAAAACATCTCCATGTCTATTTTCTTCTGCAGTCCAAGTTCGTATCCATTTTGCCCAACCATTGTCTGGGTCTTGATTTATACCATCTAAATCTAACAACCAAGATTCATAGGTTGGTAAAGCTTCTTCTGTAATGGTATCTCCCACTAAAACTACCCAAAAATCATCATGTAATTCTTTAGAAATTTCCCTAATCTCTTCTACTTCCGTTATAAATGAATCTTTTTGCGAATTCGGCAAGAAATCTGTGGGCTGCCATATTTTTTCTGCAGGAATTAAATATGTATCCATAAAGCTCTGCATACTTTTTTCTAATGTTAGCATTACTTCTTTTCTAATGTTTTTAATAGACATATTGTTATTTTATGTGTGTTGTTATTGCTGTTTCTGTTTGTTCTAAGAGCTCTTCAAAGGGTAAAGAGTTAATTTTTATGGGTTTGTGAGTCGTAATTGTTATTGGACTTCCAAGACCTAATGGAAATTTTCCGTACTTAAAAACTTTCCATGAATTGTTAATCGTTAAGGGTACAATGTATCCCTCTTTATTATACTTTGATATTACTTTTAAGCCATTAGTAGCGAATTTCTTGGGGGAACCATCTCTACTTCTTGTCCCTTCAGGGAAAATAATTGCGCCCCATTTTTTTTCATGTATTCGTTTCGAAAAACGAACTAATTCTGTGATGGCTTGTTTTGGATCTTTCCTATTAATTAAAGCTGCACCTCCATATTTTAAATTATAAGAAACACTTGGTATTCCTCTTCCTAGTTCTATTTTTGCAACAAATTTAGGAGAATGTTTTCTAAAAAACCAACCAATTGGGGGAATATCAAAAGTAGATTGGTGGTTAGAAACAAAAATAAGAGAAGCGTTCTCGGGGAGTAGGTGTTCGTTTACTGTTCGAACACGGACCCCTATTATTAACATTGACTTTACTAAAAAAAAATTTAACCAATCAACCACTTTTCCATGAGCTTTATGACCCACAGTATTTAAACTTACCCATTGCAAAGGATGAAAAATGAGTAATATTAAAAAAAACACTCCAATGAAAATTGGCGACAGTAGGTAACTTAATCCTTTCATTATTTACAGCCAGTTGTTCCAAGGAATTCTCGAAAGGATCAATAATAACGCAAGCCCATAAAAAACAACAAATGTCTTAAACTTTGCAGTGTCTGAAGTCCTTTTTTTGTGTTTGGACCAACCTATTGTAATAAGCACAATTGCTAAAATCATGGTGATTGGGTGTTCTATTGCCAATAGCCTTACCCCTTTATCAGACATCACTTCTGCTCCATTTGTTTTTAAGGATTTAAACCATGGAGACATAAAATACCAACCAAGCCCTATTAATAATTGAATGTGCGATACAATGAATGTAAATAAACCAATTCGTAAATCTCTATCTGTAAACTCTTTTTTCTGAAGGACTCCTCTAACTGCATTGATAACTGCAATAATTAGTATTAAAAGAACTAAATAAGCCCAATACGAATGAATTTCTTTCATAATTGATAGTTGTTTGTTGTATAGGTGTAAAGTTAATCATTTATAAACAAAAAAACCACCTCTACTGAGGTGGTTTTAATAAAGATTTATTCTTCTTTAGTCGTTAACAACCCAAGCGCCATCAGTTTTAATGAATCCTGTTTTGTAATCATTTTCACCATTATCGTAGATAACATACGTTAAAATATACTTCTGTCCTTCTGCAGCATTTGGATTTAAATAATCTAAGAATATCGCTAAAGCATAGTTAATTTGAGCATCTGTCCAATTGTAGTCAAAATCACCATATTTTGCTAAATTACCAATTAACTCTGAATATTCTGGGGTTGTTAATTGAGAAGCCATATACTCATAATCATCATTTCTAACTAGCGTGTATTTAATAGTGTTATCTGGAACCCATACGGAACCATCATGACCAAACTGAATAGTTTCATTGATTGTATTGTTATATTTAGACCATGCAGAACCATCAAAAATATAGTTTGCGGTGTAACTTTTTGTAACCCCTGATCCTTTGTATAATTCATACATAGTAGAAACGATATCGCCTGCTTTGTTAGCTGCAAATTTATATACTTCTAAAAGTGAAACAGGTATTTTAATTTCTGCTTCGTCATGACTTGAAAAATTTGGGTATGATTCACCCATCGCTTTATATTCGTCAGCAGTAAAACCAATGATTTTTGTCCATTCTGCATTGTTAAAAACAAAACCGTCTGTTAAAGTAGATTCTCCTCCTGCAAAAAAACGATATCTTAAGGAATGAAAATCCCCTTCTGAAGCATCAGGATAAGTTGCTTCTAAGTAATTTGTAACATGATAATCCTTATCAAAGTTTCCATATGATTTTCCTGTAATCGCATTGTGCTCATCATCAGATAATTCATAAATATTTTGACTATACGTCTCTATTTTGTTGTATAACTTAAAAGTTACAGTAGCAGAAGACTTGTTCCCCCAAACAGGATATTTACTTACTAATAAATCAGGAATCATTGATTTTGCTTCTTCCGCTGAATTAAAATTACCATAACCTTTTTCTAGTTCAGCGTAATCATCTTCATTCATTGTGAAAATTACATCCCCAACAATAGGAATTACTTGTGCATCAACTTCTGCGTTTATGTCTTCTAACGGCTCACAAGAAGTGAAAACCATTGAAAAAATTGTTAGTAATAATAGTGTTTTTTTCATGATTGTATTTTTTAAAAGTTAATCTTTAATCCTAAGTTAAAAGTTCTACCAGATCCATAGTATACGTTTGCTCCAGCAGCAGTATGTGATCCATCATCAAATGCATCAGAAATATATTCAACATCAAAAATATTATTCATATTTCCTGTAAGTGTTGCATCAAAATCTGATATAGTAAATCCATGGTTGAAACCTAAATCAAATAAATGGTAAGAAGGTAATTTCCATGTATCCATTCTATCTGTACTTCTTGTAATATTAAATTTAGCATATAAGTCTCCTGCGTAATTATAATCTAAAAATACCGACGTTCTTTGTAAAGCTTTATAATTTAAACCAAGAGCATAGGTTGTTTGTGCAGCATCATTAACTTTTAAATTGTCCGCATTTACAATTACTTCTTTAATTAAATTATTATTTTGATCAAAGAGCTGACCCTGAACGTCACTAGCCCATCTCCAGTCTCCTAAGGAAACCATTCCGTTTACCCTTAACTTATCAGTCATTTTGTAAACAAAATCTACTTCAACACCTTGGTGTAAAGCGTCTAAACCAGCTAAATTCGCTTCTAAAAATTCACCTAAATTATCTGGATCTAGTTGTCTTGCAGTAACTGACTTGTCTAGCCAAGATGTTCTGTAAAGGTTTACATTCGCAGTAAAGTTTTCACTTCGATATCCATAACCTAATTCCATACTGAAAACTTTCTCGTTAATAGCCTCTGAGTTTAATTCTACAGATTCTTTATTCAAGAAAACACTCCCTGTTAGGAATGGTGCTCTAGAGAAATACCCAATATTGGCAAAAACATTGTTCTTGTCATCAATATTATAATTTGCCCCTCCTTTAGTTCCAAAGCCTAAAAAGTTTGCATTGTCAGAAACATTTCCATTAGGGTTTGAAGAATCATCTAAAAAACTAGATCTTCCATATCTTGTATTAGACAAAGAAGAAGATAAGAAAACAGATAAGTCATCTTTTGAATACTCTAATTGTGCAAAAGTACCAGCCCTTAGGACTCTTCCTTCGTAATCTCTATTAAAACGATCTCCTACCTGTAATGCTTCATTATAGTTGTTATCATTTTTATTAGGATTCAAGAAATATTGACCCCCAAGTAAGTCTGTTATAGAATAGTAATGGATTCCTTTGTAATATCTACCATCTAAACCTGCGACTAATTTTAAATTGTCAGTAAGATCTGTTTTCAAAGTAGACAAAACACCATACCAATTGTGGTCATTGTTTGAAGCTGCAAAAACATCTGTAGAACCTAATGCTCCATTGTCTTTATTCTCCTGAACGATTCTATCAAAATCAATTGGTTGATCATCGTCACCTAATCGGTAATCATTGTTTGTGAATTTTCCAGTCCCATAAAGTCTTCTTCCTCCACCAGTTCCAAAGGAAGCATACGCAACCGTTGTTAAAAATGTTTTATCTGAAATAACCCAATCGTGATTTAATGAAATTTGTGGTTTGTGATAAAAATTGAATGAAATGTTTTCAACTTGACCATTTCTGTATCCCCAATCCGGATTAAATCTTTTACCTCCTTGTTCTGTAGCTCTGTTTTGAGCAATAGTCCTTGAATTATATCTTTGACCATGCGTTTGTTTAGCTCCAATTACATTGAATGATAATTTGTGATCATTATTTATTATTTTAGATACATTTAGAAAATAATTAACCCCACTAAACTGCAATCCATCTACATAACCATCTCCTGAAAGTTTGGCTGCAGAAGCTGTAATAGCAAGTCCGTTATCCATTAATCCTGTAGACAATGTCATTCCATATTTTTGGTATCCGTTGTTACCAGTATTCATTCTAATTATACCACCTTTTGTAGCATCTGTAGATTTAGACATGATGTTGATAGTTCCTCCAATAGATGGTACGGCAACTTTAGAAGCTCCTAGACCTCTTTGCACTTGCATCGCAGATGTTACGTCTGACAATCCAGCCCAGTTAGACCAATAAACTGCTCCATTTTCCATATCGTTCACAGGAACCCCATTAATCATCACGGCAACATTTTGAGAACTAAATCCACGTAAATTGATACGCCCATCTCCAAAACCACCACCTGTTTTGGTAGCATATACCCCTGGAGTAGATTTTAAAATTTCTGGAAACTCTTGAGATCCAAGTTTAGCTTCAATATCCGCAGCTTTTACCGTAGAAACTGCAACAGGTGTTTTTCTATCAATCGCAAATGATGTTGCTGTTATTATTATTTCATCTAAACTATCATCTTCTTGCAACTGAATCGTTCCTAGTTTCGCGTTTGAAGAAGAAAAAGACACTTCTTTTGACTGGAATCCGATGAAAGAAATAACAATTGAACCAGAATTAGCTTCTGCTTCCAAGGTGAATTTCCCATCAAAATCAGTTGATGTACCATTAGTTGTTCCTTTTACAACAATACTAGCTCCTGGTAACGGTTGGTTTGTTTCATCAACAACCTCCCCAGTAATTTTAGCTTGTCCTAATACTGAAGCAGATATAAATAATACCGCTACAAATAATAAGTTTTTAAAATTTTTCATTGTTTAATTTTATGTTATTAAATTGTTTTCAAAAATTCCTTTTTTAGAAATTTTTAAGCGTGAACTTAATGTTAGTATTTAACATTAATTTAAGAATTCGAAATTAAGAAAAATAAAATAAATTCTCCAAAAATGATCCTATTTTATATCAACAGTGTTATTAACAAAAGTGCTGATAAAGTTAGATAAGCGGAACACCTATAAAGAACCTCGTTTTGTGCTATTGAGTTTTTAACAATTTTTTAGCCAATTCTTTTCCAAGTTCTACACCAAATTGATCGTAACTATAGATGTTCCATAAAACTCCTTGTGTAAAAATTTTATGTTCATACAATGAAATTAACTTTCCCATAGAGCGGGGTGTTAACTTTTCAAAAAGGATTGCATTACTGGGTCTATTCCCCTCAAAAACTTTAAACGGCAGTAATGTTGCTATCTTTGCTTCGTCGCCCGCAACCTTCAGTTCTAAATGAACCTCTTCTTTCGTTTTTCCAAAAGCCAAAGCATCCATTTGCCCATAATAATTGGCCATTAATTTTTTATGATGATCATCCAACCCGTACAAAGACTCTTTGTATCCAATAAAATCGGCTGGAATCAATTTGGTTCCCTGATGTACCAATTGCATAAATGCATGCTGCATATTTGTCCCTGTACTTCCCCAAACAATCGTTCCTGTTTGATACTCAATAGCATCTCCATTTCTATCTACTCCTTTTCCGTTACTCTCCATAATGGCTTGCTGCAAATAGGCAGGAAGCTTAGATAAGTATTGAGAATAAGGTAATACCGCTTCCGTTTCTGCTCCATAAAAATTATTATACCAGATACTTAAAAGAGCTAAAATTACAGGTATGTTTGTGTCAAAATCTTCATTTTTAAAGTGTAAATCCATTTCTTCTGCCCCTTCTAAAAGAGCTTTGTAATGGTCATACCCAACTGACAGGCTTATTGACAAACCAACTGCAGACCAGAGAGAAAAACGACCACCAACCCAATTCCACATTGGAAATACATTGGCTTTGTCTATTCCAAAATTATCAACTGCTTCTAAATTTGTGGATACTGCCACAAAATGTTTTGGTATGTCAAAAATAGTTGCAGATTTTAAAAACCAATTTTTAATAGTTTCTGCATTTGAAATGGTTTCTTGAGTTGTGAACGTTTTTGATACAATAACAAACAAGGTAGTTTCAGGATCTAAATTTTTAATCACTTCTGAAACGTGGTCTCCATCTACATTTGAAACAAAATGAGTTGTTAATTGGTTTTTATAATATTTCAAAGATTCTACTACCATGTCTGGCCCCAGATCCGAACCTCCAATACCAATGTTTACAATATCTGTAATCGATTTACCCGTATATCCTTTCCATTTTCCAGAAATAACTTTATTACTAAAGCTTTTAATTTTTCTTAAAGCAGCCTGTATTTGTGGTTTGATATTTTTACCACCAACCAACAAAGGTTCATCAGAAGTGCTTCGTAAAGCAGTGTGTAAAACCTCTCTACCTTCTGTAACATTGATCACTTCACCTGAAAATTGTTTTTCAATAGCGTCTTTTAAATCGACTTCTTTTGCCAATTCAACCAATAGATTAAGCGTCTCTTTAGTAATCCTGTTTTTAGAAAAATCGACGGATAAATCATTCAGTTTTAAAGAAAACTCCTCTTTTCTATTTGGTTCTTTATCTAAATCTTTTATGTTGATGTTTTGAATATCATTAAAATGATTTGTTAATTTACTCCAAGCATTTGTTTTCGTTGGGTTGATGTTTTTTAAAGCCATTTGTTAATTTTGAACAATCATTTCTTTAGTTACTTCTGATTGTTGGGTTTGAATTTGTTTTTGATCTAATTGATATTTAAGGGGTTTGATAAACGCTAAATATTCGGGTTTTAAACTTTTCTTTAAAGGAGCTGCTTCAGGTAATTTTAACCGAGGACTTAAAGGATCTACTTCTTTACCGTTCTTCCAGAAACGGTAACACACATGAGGTCCACCTGTATTTCCAGTCATTCCAACCCAGCCAATGACCTCTCCTTGTTTAACATATTGTCCTTTTTTGACCTTTCGCCTTCGCATATGTAAATACTGGGTAGAATAGGTATTGTTATGCTTAATTTTAACATAGTTTCCATTCCCTCCCCTTTTTGCAGATGCTGAAACGGTTCCACTGGCAGTTGCTAGAATAGGCGTCCCTATCTTTGCGGCAAAGTCGGTTCCTCTATGAGGCCTGACTCTGTTCCCATAATACGCGATTTTTCTTCTTAAATTATATCTAGAGGAGATTCTATACTGAAATTTTATTGGCGATTTTAAAAACTGACTACGAAGCATATTTCCTTTATCGTCATAGTACTCTGGAATTCCTAAAAGGGCATCTGCGGTGTATCTAAAAGCATATAAATTCTTCCCTTTGTGTTTAAAAACAGCAGACTTTACCTCTCCATAACCAGCAAAAATAGTGTCATCTATAAATTTTTCTTCATACAGAAACTTAAAGGAATCTCCTTTTTGAAGTTTATAAAAATCTAAGGTCCATGCATAGATATCTGCAATCGTCCAAGTTAAATTGGGAGATAAATGTAAACTGTCCAAGGTGACAGACAAGCTAGAATTAATGACTCCATTAACTGTTTTTAAAACAGTCTTTATTGGCTTTTGATATCGAACGGCTGTAATTATTGAATCTTTAAAATCTACAATCGTCGCATTAATTTTGTCGTGTTTGTATATAAAAACTTGTGCTTTTTCCAGTGAATCTTTACTTGCTAGAACAGTATATAACTTTCCAGCCCTGACTCTTCTTACATCAAAAGTTTTTTTTATGGTGCTTGCTATTTTGTTTATTTTAGGATAAAAAACATGATGTCTATCTAAAATAATCCCAAAACTTTCTCCACTTTTTATGGTGTCTTGCACTACTTTAAATTTATCTAAGTTATAGCCATACTTGAACACGGGTTTCGGAACTGTTTTTTCAGGAGAAACCACCGCCTGATCAGAATCCTTTACACAGGACGAAATGGATGTAATTAACAGTAAAACGAGTATTATTTTTTTCAAAAAATGAGAGCTGTTACAGATAGTTTTCAAAAATACAAATAAAAAAGTTTTTGTAAGCCTCTATCTCAATGAAGTTCCTAAAACGGTTTCGTTCCTTGTCTAAAAGGGATTCGCCAAACCTTTATACGCCTCTAACTCAGCCCTGAGAGAGCCTACAGAAAGATCTGCGCTTAGTTTTATAGGTATTTTGTTTGCATCATCAGTAATCCAAAGGGTAACACTTTCTTGCGCTTTAAAAACCCTTCCCGACTGAACTAATGGCCTAAATATCATTGTTTTTATAGTTCCAAATTTTGTTTTTAAGGTTTCTCTACCTAAAAACCGTAATTTAAATGGATACACCTGTGAGTCCATAAACATGTCAATTGCGATTTCTTCTCCTTTTTTCATGTTTTTAACGTCTCGATTTCTTAAATAATAAAAAGAAGAGAGCATGTCTTGTACCTTGGAAAAAACGATGGAAGTATCTTTTTGTAAAATAAAGTCTTGAACATAGGCTTTATTCGATTTATAATTGAATGAAGTATTTCTGTTTTTTTTATACCCTCCTTCATTAATCTTTCTTTTAAAAAGATAAGGCTTAATAGTGTCTTTGTCAAAATAAGATTCGTAGTGGTCATCTACTTCAAAAAACCACTTTACAGCGCCAGAAGTCCATCCAGAACCTTTTGTGTAAAATACTTTCTTACCGTTAAAATCTTTTTCCTTTAGTTCTAAAACAGCTGTTCCTGCTCTAAGAAAACCACTGTAACTCATTTTATATCGAAGCAATTCACCGCTTTTAAAAACGGTTGGTTTTTGTTGACCAAGCATCGGAGTTAAAAAAAATAAACTTAATAATAGACTGTATGTTCTCATCAGTTTCAAACTTATAAAAAAGGATTGACAATTCCCTTACCAAAAAGTTAAAAAATAGTTTACAAACTTAGTTTACAATGATTTTAGAGCTCCAGAATTGGAATCTAAACTGACCCCCAGTTTTTCAACTCTTCTTCACTCCATAAATAGGGGTAAAATATTCTTCTTTGGTACTTTGGATGCATATACTTTCGCCAGCTAGATCCTCCAGTTGCTTCCATATCTTTGTCTTCTCCCCCCAAATACTTTCCTGCTGCATTGTAATGAGCCATTACCCACTTGACATTTACGGTATAATCATACTGACGCATTGCCTTGATCAACTCCTTATTTTCTTGGACTTTTTTGGGTAATTCTTTGAATTTTTTAGAAAGATTGATGTTGTTATAATCTTCCATAAAATCAATAAAATCTCCTAAATATTTTTTTTCAAAAAGAGTTAATAATGTTGATTTTTGTCCGGTTGTATAGTTTTTTCCTGCTGCTTGCCAGTACAAGTGATTGTATGCGTTTTTAAAAGACGATGCTCTGTTAATCGTGTCCCTATAACGCACGTCAATCAAATTGATTAACTCAGTAGATGCAAACTCAATTTTTCTATACTGTGCGCTTTGAAAACCACTTGCTGGGGTTAATGTTTTTCTAAATTTTAAATATTGTTCTTTTTCCATGCCCTCTGCCATTACCGAAAAAGAGCTGCACAGCGTGTCAAAATACCTGCTAATTCTATCGAGGTGCATGGTGAATTTATCCGCCGTAATTTGGGTAGATTTTGCAACTTGATCAATTTCCCACAAAATCATTTTAAAAAACAATTCATTAACCTGATGATACATGATAAAAACCATTTCATCGGGTTGGGTTGTTCTAGGTGTTTGCAATCCTAACAATGCATCTGTTTGAATATAATCCCAATATGTAATTGGTGTGCTCCAAAGCAACCCCTCTAGCATGGCGTCTACAGGGACTCCCAGATGATCATACTTTTCCTCTATTGCTTTTAAAATTTCTTCTCTTTTCATTTTAAAGATTTATAAAGTCCCTCTTTTAGCTTGTTCTCTCTCTATAGACTCAAATAAAGCTTTAAAGTTTCCTGCGCCAAAACCTCGAGCTCCCATTCTTTGAATAACTTCAAAAAATAAGGTGGGTCGGTCTTCGACGGGTTTTGTGAAAATTTGCAACAAATACCCTTCCTCATCGGCATCGATCATAATTCCAAGACGTTTTAATTTTTCAAGATCTTCTCTTAACTCATGACTAAATTCTTCTAAACGCCCAGGAACTGCTTTGTAGTAGGCTTCCGGAGGTGTTGACAAAAACTCGACTCCATTTGATTTTAATTGATGAACTGTTTTGATGATATCATCTGTTGCAACTGCTATGTGCTGTACACCTGCCCCTTCGTAAAAATCTAAATATTCCTCTATTTGAGACCGTTTTTTCCCTTCTGCAGGTTCATTGATTGGAAACTTAATTCGACCATTTCCATTCGACATTACTTTACTCATTAATGCCGAATATTCTGTGTGAATTTGTTTATCGTCAAATGATAAAAAATTTTCGAACCCCATGACATCTTCATACCATTTTACCCAAATATCCATTTGATTCCAGCCAACATTCCCAACCATATGGTCAATATATTTCAACCCTGCCGCTGGCGGATTATAGGCGGATTCCCACTTTTGAAACCCTGGTAAAAAAGGCCCTTTATAATTTTTTCGTTCCACAAACATATGAACCGTTTCTCCATAGGTATAGATTCCAGCCCTAACAACCTCTCCGTACTCATCTTTTTCTACTATTGGCGAAAGATACGATTTGGCTCCTCTAGAGGTTGTTTCTTTGTATGCTTTTCGAGCATCCTCTACCCAAAGAGCTACTACTTTTACCCCATCACCATGCTTTACGATATGATCATTTATTGGAGATTTACTAGACAAGGGGGTTGTTAAAATAATTTTAATTTTATCTTGAGTTAACACATAACTCACAGCATCTGTAGCACCTGTTTCTAATCCTTTATAGGCATAGGATTGAAAACCAAAGGCTGTTTTATAAAAATGTGCCGATTGTTTTGCGTTTCCTACATAAAACTCTACATAATCTGTCCCTAATAAAGGGAGAAAGTCTTGAGCCCCTTCAAATATTTTTTCTAAACTGTAATTCACTGATTTTATTTCTTTTTTACTCATCGGAATGTTTTACTTTCATACTTTATATTACTCTAACCAAGATTTATAGTACTCTTCGTCTGCAATTTTCATTGCTTGTTCAGTTACCTGTAAAGGCTTAAAAGTATCGACCATTACTGCTAATTCTTCTGTTTTTGTATGACCAATACTACGTTCTGTTGCGCCTGGATGAGGGCCGTGTGGAATTCCTGCTGGATGCAAAGAAATATGCCCTTGTTCAATGTCGTTTCTACTCATAAAATCACCGTCTACATAATATAAAACCTCATCTGAATCTATATTGCTATGATTGTATGGTGCCGGAATTGAATTCGGATGGTAATCGTATAATCGTGGAACAAAACTGCAAATCACAAATGCATTCGTTTCGAAAGTTTGATGAACTGGTGGGGGTTGATGAATTCTCCCTGTGATTGGCTCAAAATCGTGAATAGAAAATGCATACGGAAAATTATACCCATCATATCCAATTACATCAAAAGGATGTGAAGCATAGGTCATTTCTATAATTTCATCTTGCTTTTTAACTTTAATTAAAAAGTCTCCCAACTCATTATGTGTCTCTAATTCTTGAGGCCTTCTTATATCGCGCTCACAAAAAGGTGCATGTTCTAACAACTGACCAAACCAATTTCTATAACGTTTAGGGGTATACACTGGTGAATAAGATTCAACAATAAACAATCTGTTATTTTCAGTATCGAAATCTAATTTATAAATAGTTCCTCGTGGGATCACCAAATAATCTCCATATTTAAAATCAATATTCCCAAGATGCGTTCTTAATTTTCCGGTTCCTTTATGAATAAAAATTACTTCATCTGCATCTGTGTTTTTATAAAAGTACGAAGAGGTGGGTGCTTTTGGAGCTGATAAAATAATATTACAGTCCGAATTTGTTAAAACTACTTTTCTGCTCTCTAAATAGTCCTTTTCTTGTGAAACTTGAAACCCTCTAAAACGATACGATTGGAGGTTGTTTGCTTTCGCAATTTTAGGTTTTACAGAATATTGTTTCCCTATTTTTTTGACCATAGTAGGCCTATGTTCATGATACGAGTTGGTTGACATTCCGTCGAAACCGATGGTTCCAAACAATTGCTCATAGTATAAGCTTCCATCTTTTTTACGAAATTGTGTGTGTCTTTTAGGCGGAATTAGTCCTAATTTATGATAAAAAGGCATGTTTTATGAATGTATTTAATGAATTTATAAGAGTAATAATACTTAAACTGAAGTATCGCATTCCTTTTTTAGATTGAAAAAAAGGACCTAAAAAATGATCATTCAGGATTGCGTTTCAGTAAGAATTTTAAAAAGATAAGTAATTCTAAATACATCTATATCGATTTCGTAGTTCTTACAAATATAGGGAAAACTCTGTCAGAAATAGTAGCTTTTGTTATTCTATCTTCTTAATAACTGCTTTCGGCGCTTCTTTTCTAGTGCCATCAAAACCATCTACTCCTCCAACGGTGGTGTACTTCATTACATACCTTTTATTCGGAAAAATACGCTTATAAGCACTCTGACACATTAATGTAGCTTCGTGAAAACCACATAAAATCAACTTTAATT
>Ga0209136_1001559_pt1 | contig 14887 bp, 11 predicted proteins | sample SaaInl0LU_22_DNA_FD_184640 | JGI IMG/M metagenome (GOLD analysis project Ga0209136, IMG submission 184640) | Marine microbial communities from expanding oxygen minimum zones in the Saanich Inlet - ESP_90LU_22_DNA (SPAdes) (version 2) | ecosystem: Environmental > Aquatic > Marine > Intertidal... | reverse complement strand
AAGAATTGCAATGCTAGTTGTTTATTTGCAGCAGAAAAGCTTGTTTACAATAACAGAAAATAAAACACTCTCTCAAATGAATGAGAGAGTGTTTTCTATAATAGGTACTCAATAGAATTAAGAATGATAAACTTTTAATCAATTAGTGAAATACTGGAACGAGTTTTAAAACAACGTTTCACTAGTATCTGTAATGTTCTGGTTTATAAGGTCCTTCTACAGTAACTCCAATATAATTTGCTTGGTCTTTCTTTAGTTCGGTAAGCTCTACACCAATTTTTTCTAAATGTAATTTTGCGACTTTTTCATCTAAATATTTTGGCAACATATACACTTTATTTTCGTAAGCATTAGCATTGGTCCACAATTCAATTTGTGCTAAAGTCTGATTTGTAAAGGAGTTAGACATTACAAAACTTGGATGACCTGTTGCACAGCCTAAGTTGACCAAACGACCTTCTGCTAGTAAAATAATATCGTTTCCGTTAATATTATATTTGTCTACCTGAGGTTTAATTTCAACTTTTTCGCTATTTGTATTTAACCAGGCTACATCAATTTCGTTATCAAAGTGTCCGATATTACAAACAATAGTCTTGTCTTTCATTGCTTGAAAATGCTCAGCTCGAACAATGTCTTTGTTTCCTGTAGTTGTAATCACTACATCTGCATTACCAATAACAGTTTCTAATTTCTTTACCTCAAAACCATCCATCGCTGCTTGTAACGCACAAATTGGATCGATTTCTGTAACAGTAACAATAGAACCAGCACCTGCAAAAGAAGCAGCTGTCCCCTTACCTACATCTCCATAACCACACACTACAACTCTTTTTCCTGCTAGCATTACGTCTGTAGCTCTACGAATTGCATCTACAGCAGATTCTTTACAACCGTACTTGTTATCAAATTTCGATTTTGTAACAGAGTCGTTGATGTTTATTGCTGGTAATGGTAAGGTTCCATTTTTAACACGCTCGTACAATCTATGAACTCCAGTTGTTGTTTCTTCGGATAAACCATTGATTCCTTCGGCTAATTCTGGGTATTTATCTAAGACCATATTGGTTAAATCTCCACCATCATCTAAAATCATGTTTAATGGTTTTTTTTCTTCACCAAAAAATAAAGTTTGTTCTATACACCAATCAAACTCTTCTTCATTCATTCCTTTCCAGGCATAAACAGGTGTTCCTACAGCAGCAATTGCTGCAGCAGCTTGGTCTTGAGTAGAAAAAATATTACAAGAACTCCAAGTAACTTCTGCTCCAAGTGCCTGTAAGGTTTCAATCAATACTGCAGTTTGAATAGTCATGTGCAAACATCCTGCAATTCTAGCACCTTTTAGAGGTTGAGACTCTCCATACTCTTCTCTTAAAGACATTAACCCTGGCATCTCCGCTTCTGCTAATTCAATTTCTTTTCTTCCCCAATCTGCCAAAGAAATATCTTTAACTTTATACGGAATGTAAGCCGTTTTTGTGCTCATAATATGTATTTTTATTTTTTGTATATTCTATCCCAAAATTTCGGAAGCAAATTTACGACATCCTTTTTAAAAAAATGGCACTTTATAAAACCATAACTGTTAATAATTTCACTAAAGTATTGATTTGGAAGATTGAAGAAACAATCGACTCCTTAAAAGAGGGACTTTTTTTAACCTCAAATAGTGAATCTAGATTACAAGCGATGAAATCTGAAATTCACCAAAAAGGATTTTTAAGTATTCGCCAGCTACTAAAAGAAGTTGGCTTACAGGATGCTGATTTACAATATGACGAATTTGGCAAACCGCATTTAGATAAAGGAAGGTTTATTTCAATTACACACTCTTTTGAATTTACAGGTATTATTTTTTCTTACACTGATATCGTTGGTATAGATATTGAGAAACAGAGAGATAAAATTTTAAAAATAGCTCATAAATTTACTCCTATTAAAGAATACAATACACTAGCAAATACAGAAGCAATTATTAGAAAATTAACCATTGTTTGGGGAGCAAAAGAAAGCTTATACAAAATTTATGGGAAGAAAAAATTACGTTTCCTAGAAAACATATATGTAGAAGATTTTTCGTTTGATGATGCTAAAACAACTGCACGGATTAGTTATACTGATTTTTCTAAAGATTACAATATTGAGTTTTTAGAATTTGAAGGATTTACTTGTGTATTTGGGTACGAATAGTAAAGTTGGCCTTTACAGATTATAAAACTGTCAATTCGACGATTTTTATATCAAATACAGAAAAATATATCGAGAACTTCTTATTTTCGTATTTGTGAATATCTATCAAAACATTTTACAAGCAAGAACTAAAAATAAAAAATTAGTAGCCGTTTTAATTGATCCTGAGAAAATCAAGCCTAAAAATATTCCATCTTTTTTCAAAAAAATACATCAATCAATAATAACACATGTTTTTGTTGGAGGCAGCACAGATAAAAAGAGACAAATTGGTATAATTGTTAGTGCTATAAAAAAAGAAACCAAATTACCGATACTTCTTTTTCCTGGACATATAGATCAAATTACTCCAAAAGCAGATGGTATTTTATTTTTAAGTTTACTTTCTGGTAGAAATCCAGAATACTTAATTGAACAACAGGTGCAATCAGTTCCTTTTTTACAAAAAACAGCACTCGAAATTATTCCAACAGGTTATGTTTTGATTGATGGTGGAAAACACACTGCTACTCAAAAAGTAAGCAATACTGAACCTATTGATCAACAAGATGAGCATCTTATTTTAAACACTTCTTTAGCTGGTGAATATTCAGGAAAAAAACTAATCTATTTAGAAGCTGGTTCTGGAGCAAAAGTACCTGTTAACTCAAGTGTAATTAAAAAAGTAAAACATCACTTATCAATTCCTTTGATTGTTGGTGGAGGAATTAAAACGAGAGTCCACCTTGAAAATGCTTTTAGCGCTGGAGCTGATTTGGTCGTTATTGGAACTGCTTTTGAAGAAAATGAAAATTTTTTTAATGATTTAAAAAAATAATTGAAATAAAGAATGAAAGCGTTATTTAATATTGTTTTTGATCAGTATAGTGGTTATGAAATTTTAGATGTAACTCTAGAAGCTATAGCAGTTATTTTTGGTTTTTTATCGGTTGTATTTTCTAAAAAAAACAAAATTTGGGTTTTCCCAACTGGTATGGTCAGTACCTCAATTTTTGTGTATCTATTGTTAAAATGGGGTCTATTGGGTGATATGGTAATTAACGCCTACTATTTTATTATGAGTGTTTATGGTTGGTATATCTGGTCAAAAAAGGATAATGATATAATTATTAATCCAATATCTAAAATAAATGGAAAAGAGCAAGTTACAAGCATCTTCTTGTTCTTTGGAACTTTAATTTTTGTATTTATCATCTATACTTTTTCTAATAAATGGACAAGCTGGACAGCTTACGTAGATACTTTTACAACAGGAATATTTTTTGTAGGAATGTGGCTCATGGCGAAACGAAAAATTGAAAATTGGTTGTTTTGGATTATTGGCGATTTTATTTCAGTACCTTTATATCTATACAAAGGTTTGGTACTTACTAGTATTCAATATTTTGTGTTTACTTTTATTGCTGTTTTTGGTTACTTAGCATGGAAGAGAAAGCTTAATAATAAGCTATAGAGTAGCTAAAAATTGTTATTTTTAATCTTGGAAGCACAAAAAAAAACATCACTCTATTAATGAGGTATATATTCCAAAACCGTTTGAATTTTCATGCTTGTTACTATAGTTACAAGAAAAATAAATCGCTAAAAAAGCAACTCGATTGAAAGGATTAATAGCTACAACTAATCAATTAAAGTTGAGATACATATCAAAACAAATACCTTTAAAATTTACTTTTGATAAATTCTAAAGAAAATGCACAAAGAAAAGATCTTAAAAGAATTACACTTTAAAGCGGTAAGAAGTTCTGGTAGTGGAGGACAGCATGTAAATAAAGTTTCAACTAAAGTATCGTTGTATTTTAGTTTAGAAAATTCAATTGGATTAACAGAAAAGCAACAATCAATTTTAAAAAAAAAATTAGCTTCTAAAGTAACAAAAGAAAATGTTTTGATTTTAGTTTGTGATAAGACACGCTCTCAACACAAAAATAAAGAGCTTGTTATCAAACGTTTTTTTAAACTTTTACAATCAAGTTTAAAAAAGAAGAACGTTAGGAAAGCTACAAAACCTACGAGAGCCTCTGTACTTCAAAATTCAGAAAATAAACTTAGAAATTCTTTGAAAAAAGCATTGCGTAAAAAACCAAGTTTGGATTAAATTTTTGCCCTAGAATAGAAATTAACTAAACCGTAATTGAAAAGACATTTTCTAAATTTATTTCAAACATCTAGTACCAATCAAGAAATAACATCTCTAAAAAAAAAGAGTGTTTTTATTTTCCATTACAAATTTCTGAACTAGTTTTGCATCGTTCTCAAAAGGGGTGCTTGTTAAAGTCATTACTCTTTAGAAAGTAGGCGTTAAAAAAAACGTAAGACTACAATTTACAGACGAAAGACAAAATACGGCTGAGATCATACCCAATGAACCTAGAACAGGTAATGCTGTTTAGGGAGTTGACAATCAATATTTAATAGATTGTCATTACGAGTAGAAATAACAAGATAAACTTAAAATAGTTTACTTTATTTACAACTCGTTTGTAATGACATCAATAATTATTCAATTTTTAATCACAAGAATAATTACCTCTTTTTATTCGTTTTAATTTTTTTAAAATGAAAAAAATAACTCTTATTTTATTCTTGTTTGCAGCTTTTGTTGCAAACGCCCAAAATGTTACTTTATCTGGAAAAGTAACTAGCAACAATCAAGAAGTTTTACCTGGAACATCAATCCTTGTAAAAGAACTAAACAAAGGAACTTCAACGAATTTTGAAGGAAAGTACAATCTTCAAATTCCAAAGGGAAGTTATACAATTGAGATTTCTTATTTAGGTTTTGAAACTACAACAAAGTCGATAACGATTACAAAAGATACGGCTGTAAACGTAACATTATTAGAAAACGATGGAACTGTTTTAGATGAAGTTTTTGTTTCTGCTGTTCGCGTTACTACTGATGTGCCTATAACTTTTTCTAACGTTACCAAAGAAGAAATTGCAAAACGTAATTTAGGGCAAGACATTCCTATTTTATTAAACTATTTGCCCTCCGTTGTTTCTTCTACTGATGCTGGTGCTGGGGTAGGTTACACCTATTTAAATGTTCGTGGTTCTAACTCAGAACGTGTTAATGTAACTATTAACGGAATTGCTTATAACGATGCTGAGAGTCAGGGTACGTTTTGGGTCAATTTAGGAGATTTTGCCTCTTCTGCAGAAAGTTTACAATTGCAACGTGGTGTAGGTACTTCTACTAATGGTTCTGGAGCTTTTGGTGCAAGTTTAAATATTTTAACCGACGCTGTTTCTCAAAAAGCTTACGGACAAATTGCCAATTCTTTTGGTTCTTTTGGAACAAGAAAACATACTGTAAAGTTTAGTACTGGACTATTAAATGACCATTTTGAATTGGCAGGTAGAGTTTCTAATATTAACTCTGACGGTTATGTAGACAGAGCTTTTACAAACTTAAAATCATATTTTTTACAAGCAAGTTATGTTGATGAAAACACGATTGTAAAAGCCATTACTTTTGGAGGTAAAGAGCACACTTATCAAGCTTGGTATGGTTTAACTGCAGCACAGCTAAAAGAGGATAGAAGACAAAATCCGTATACTTATGATAACGAAACTGACAATTACCAACAAGACCATTTTCAACTGTTATGGAATGAAAACTTAAACAAAAATTGGTCTACAAACCTAGCGTTAAACTACACTAAAGGACAAGGTTTTTTTGAGCAGTTTAAAGAAGAGGAATCTGCTGAGGATTTTAATAATTTAATTACAGATGGCTCTGATGTAATAGTAAGACGTTGGTTGGACAATGATTTTTACGTTGCTAACTTTAACATAAATTACAAAACCAATAACATTGATTGGATTTCTGGAGTTTCATACTCTAATTATACAGGAGATCATTTTGGAGAAGTAATTTGGGGGGAAGATCTATCTCCAACCACTCAAGTAAGAGATCGTTATTATTTTTCGGATGCTAAAAAAACAGATCTTTCGATCTTTTCGAAAACAACATTTAAAATTGTAAACAATTTATCTGGTTATATTGATTTACAAGGACGTTTTGTGGGTTATAAAACTGAAGGACTAACTTCAGATAGAATTCCTATTGATGTAGCTACTACTTTCAACTTTTTTAACCCTAAAGTTGGTACTACCTATACTCTTAATAAAGAAAACAGTTTATATGCTTCTTTTGCTATTGCCAATAAAGAACCAAATAGAAACGATTTTGAAAATGGAGTTGACGCTTCAGAACATCTACAAGATATAGAAATTGGATGGCGTTTAAATACTGAAAATGTAAAGTTGAACACTAACATTTATTATATGAACTACAAAAATCAGTTGGTATTGACTGGTGCAATTGACGATGTAGGGGCACCTCTAAGAGCTACTTCTGGAAGTAGTTATCGATTGGGCTTAGAAATTGATGCTGATATTGCTATAAACTCCCAATTTTCTATAAGACCAAATATAGCCCTAAGTGATAATAAAAACAGAAGCTTTTTTTCTCCAATAAATGGAATTTTGACAGATTTAGGGAATACAGACATCTCTTTTTCTCCAAGCATCGTTGCCGGTAACATTATAACATACAAACCTATTGATAACTTTCAGGTTTCTTTATTAACCAAATATGTTGATCAACAGTTTATGAGTAACTTAAATAGTGCTATTTCAAATGCAGATGTTTTAGATGGTTTTTCAAGATCTGACGTAAATATAATTTACAGCATAGTGCCAAAATCAATCTTTAAATCGATAGATTTAGCCTTATTAATTAATAATATTTTTAATAAACTCTATGTTGATAGAGGGTATTATGGAACTTTTGATGATACTTGGTCTGTTGCCGATGAAATTACAACATTAGATTATGCTGGTTTTTATCCACAAGCAGGCATTAATTTCTTGGCTGGTATTACCTTAAATTTTTAGGTAAAAGATAATTTATAAAGGGCTCTTTTTAATAAAGAAAAGAGCCTTTTTACTTCTTAGATTTAGTAAACTATTACCATTTTTGTTTTAAGATTAATTGCTGTATTCTTTCTTCCACTGATTATAACCACCTAAGACACTATAGGCTTGGTAACCTTTTTCTTGAAGAATTTTACAAGCTTTTACACTTCTATTTCCACTTCTGCAATACAAATAAACGGGTTTGTCTTTCTTTAATTTTTTTTTAATTTTTTTGCTAAAATCAGCATCAAAATAGTCTATAAAAAGTGCATTTTTAATAATGCCTTGTTTTACTTCTTTTAAAGTTCTTACGTCTACCAGTTGTATCTTTTCTTTTGCTAAAAGTTCTTTTAACTCTTTAGTTGTTATTGTTTTTTTATTTTCTTGAGTTTTACAATTTCCAAATAAAAAGCATAGGGTGATTAAGTAGAAAAAAAGTTTCATTGTTTTTTTGAGATTTATCAATATATCTATTTACTTCTCGAAGTGAGTCTATAATAGCAGCATCTGCATTACTTTCTATATCATAAGCTCTTTGAGCTAAACAGCCTGTGTAAATTTATTCTATAATTATTTTTCATCCTTTTACATTAATCATAAGATTGATGTATATATTTTCCAAATTTTTCTTGATGCTCAGAACATCCTGTTGCGTAAAAAAGTACCGCATCATTGATACGCATAAAAAAATGTTTAATATCAATTACATCTAAAATTTTACTTCTAAATAAATCATCTCTAACAGGACCTTTAACCCCTGCCAAGTAGAACTGTATTTCTTTTTTTTTATAAAATCGAATTCTATCTTTTAACATTTCTATTCCTGTACTGTCAACTCTATTAATACTTTCAGCATCTAATACGATCAGTTTCAAATGTTTCTTTTGAAGGGTCATTTCATCTAATTTATCTCTAAAATAAGATGAGTTTGCATAAAATAGTTGGGCGTCAAAACGAAATACTAAAATTTCATCATCTAGTAAAACTTCTTCAAAACGGTTTTTATTTCTATAAAAGTTAGAGTTTGGCACTTTACCCAATTCAACCACATAAGGTCTAGATGTTCTGTAAATTAGAACAACTAGAGATAAAGACACCCCGACAATTATTCCATATTCAATTCCTAAAAAAAGTGTTGCTAAAAAAGTTGCTAACATTAACCAAAAATCAAATTTATTTGTTTTCCACAAAAAAACAGCGTCGCTTATTTTAATTAAGTTTACGATAGCAACGATGATTATTGCTGCTAAAATTGTTTTAGGTAAATGATAAAAAAGAGGGGTTAAAAAGAACAGGGTTCCAACTAAAATCAAAACAGATATCAAGCCAGACAATTGGGTTCTACTTCCCGCTTCTAAATTAATTGCAGATCTAGAAAAACTAGATGTAGTCGGAAATGCTTTAAAAAAAGATCCAAAAATATTAGCCAAACCTAAAGCAATTAGTTCTTGATTGGGTCTAATTCTGTATTCATCTTGGGTAACTTCTAACGATTTACCTATAGAAATTGTTTCTAAATAGCCAACCATTGCTAATGTTAATGCAATAGGTAGTAACTTTTTAATCCATACAAACTCTAAATCCGGAATAGAAAAATCCGGTAAACCGGAGGGAATCTCTTTTACAATTGCAATAGTTGATAGGTGTTGTCCAAAATATTTAATTGCAATAATTCCAATTATTACAACGACTACAGCATTTGGTATTTTTTTATTTACTTTCTTGAGAATTAATATAATTGCGATACTTACTAAACCAAATATTGTCGTAAAAAAATCTGCTTCGAATATTTTAAAAAAAACATCGTTTAGAACATATTGTATTTGATCGCTTTGAATGAAATTTACACCAAATAAATTCCGAAACTGATTGATACCAATAGTAATAGCTACTGCAGAAGTAAAACCTGTAATAAGAGGTCTTGAAAGAAAATTTACTATAAAACCCAAATTAAAGAGCCCCATAACAAACTGAATAGCCCCTACAAGAAAAGCTAGTAAAATAGTAATCGTAATATAATTTTCTGTACCCGCAATTGCTAAAGTAGAAACTCCAGCAGCAACAATTAAAGAGTCCATAGCTACTGGACCAACAGATACTTGTTTTGAGGTACCAAAAATTGCATAAATAATTTGTGGAATTAGAGCAGAATACAATCCATAAATTGGAGGTAAACCTGCGATTAAGGCATAAGCAATACCTTGAGGAATTAGTACAATTCCGATTGTTAAACCTCCCAAAAGATCATTCTTAAAAAATGACTTTTGGTATTTGGGCAACCAATCTAAAATAGGAATGCTTTTCTTAAGTTCCATTGGCCTTTTTTGATTTAAAACAACTCGCCTTGGTTTAATCCTTTTGTTTTTCCTAAATGTTTGTAGGCTAACTCAGTTACCTCTCTACCTCTAGGTGTTCGCATGATAAAACCTTGTTGAATTAAAAAAGGCTCATATACTTCTTCAATGGTTTCTGAATTTTCACTAACAGCAGTTGCAATGGTACTTACACCAACAGGGCCTCCTTTAAATTTTTCAATAATTGTAGTTAAAATTTTATTATCCATTTCATCCAAACCGTGAGCATCAACATTTAAAGCTTCTAATGCATATTTAGCAATTGCTATGGTGATAGATCCATCTCCTTTTATTTGAGCAAAATCTCTGACTCTGCGTAATAAAGCGTTTGCAATTCTTGGTGTACCTCTACTTCTTCCTGCAATTTCTATAGCTCCTTCCATAGATATTGGCACACCTAAAATATGTGCACTTCTTTGAATTATTGACGTTAACAATTCTGTTGAATAGTAGTGTAATCTACTATTTATTCCAAAACGAGCACGCATGGGTGCGGTTAGTAATCCTGAGCGTGTTGTAGCACCTATTAAAGTAAAAGGTTCTAAATTAATTTGAACAGTTCTTGCGTTTGGACCTGACTCAATCATGATGTCTATTTTATAGTCTTCCATTGCAGAATACAAATATTCTTCAACAATTGGACTAAGTCTATGAATTTCATCAATAAACAAGACATCGCGTTCGTCTAAATTTGTCAATAACCCCGCTAAGTCTCCTGGCTTGTCTAAAACAGGGCCAGAGGTTACTTTAATACCAACGTTTAATTCGTTTGCTAAAATATGTGCTAATGTTGTTTTTCCTAAGCCTGGAGGCCCATGAAACAAAGCATGATCTAATGCTTCTCCTCTTTGGTTAGCAGCTTGAACAAAAATTTTTAAGTTATCAATTGCTTTATCCTGACCTGTAAAATCATCGAATGAAAGTGGACGTAGTTTTTTTTCTACGTCTAACTCTTCATTAGAGTAATTGGTGTTTTCAGGATTTAAGTGTTCGTTCATATTTTACAAAGATAAATGTTTTACATAAAGTAATTTAATGACTAAAGTTACAAAAGATCAATTAAAATATTATTATGCACGCTCAAGTTAAATAATAAAAAGCAAACCATTAATTTACCTATTGTAAATGGTATAAAACAAAAAAACCTTTTCAAAAGATTTGAAAAGGTTTTATACATGTCATTTTTAGACTTTATGATGGTTCCTCGTTTGTTAACAAAGGTGTTGTTTGCGGAATAAAATCCTCTCCTGTAAGGTAATCACTTTCATCATCATTAGGGTCAACTTTCTTACTGTAATCGTAAGGCCATCTATGTACTTCTGGAATTTTTCCAGGCCAATTCCCGTGAATGTGTTCTACTGGAGTTGTCCACTCTAAGGTATTAGATTTCCATGGGTTTTGTGGAGCTTCTTTACCTCTGTATATTGAAATAAAATAATTTGCTAAAAAAATCAATTGCGCTAATCCACCAACTAAAGCAAACATAGTAATTACAACATTAACATCTGCTATATCGTCGAACATTGGAAAGTTTGTATTTGTGTAATACCTTCTTGGTAATCCAGCTAATCCAATAAAATGCATTGGCCAAAACACACCATAAGCGCAGATTATTGTCAACCAAAAATGCCAATATCCTAGAGTTTTGTTTAACATTTTACCATACATTTTTGGAAACCAATGGTAAACACCTGCAAACATACCAAACAATGCAGAAACCCCCATTACCAAATGGAAATGTGCAACTACAAAATAAGTATCATGGATTGCAATGTCTAAAGCAGAATCTCCTAATACTAACCCCGTTAAACCACCGGTTACAAAGGTTGAAACTAAACCAATAGAAAACAACATTGCAGGATTTAATTGTAAATTACCTTTCCAAAGTGTTGTAACATAATTGAAAGCTTTTACTGCAGAAGGAATCGCAATCAATAAGGTTGTAAATGTAAATACAGAACCTAAAAATGGATTCATACCAGATACAAACATGTGATGTCCCCATACAATTGTAGATAAAAATGCAATTGCTAAAATAGAACCAATCATTGCGCGATAACCAAAAATCGGCTTTCTTGAGTTTGTTGATATGATTTCTGAAGTGATCCCTAATGCGGGTAACAATATGATGTATACTTCTGGGTGTCCTAAAAACCAAAACAAATGCTCATATAACACAGGAGAACCTCCTTGGTAGTGTAATACTTCTCCAGAGATAAATATATCTGACAAGTAGAAAGATGTACCAAAGCTTCTATCAAAGATTAATAATAATGCTGCTGACAATAATACTGGAAATGATACTACACCTATGATTGCCGTTACAAAGAAAGCCCAAATTGTTAATGGCAATCTTGTCATTTTCATCCCTTTTGTTCTCAAGTTTAATACAGTTGCAATATAATTCAATGAACCAATTAAAGAGGATGCAATAAAAATTGCCATAGAAACCAACCATAACGTCATTCCTGTTCCTGAACCTGGTATTGCTTGTGGTAATGCACTTAATGGTGGATAAATGGTCCAACCTGCAGAAGCTGGTCCAGCTTCGACAAAAAGAGAGATTACCATAATAACACTAGACAAGAAAAACAACCAATAAGAGACCATATTTAAAAAACCGGAAGCCATGTCTCTTGCTCCAATCTGTAATGGAATCAATAGGTTAGAAAAAGTTCCACTTAATCCTGCTGTTAGAACAAAAAACACCATTATTGTTCCGTGAATTGTAACTAATGCTAGGTACATATCAGGATTCATAACGCCATCAATTTGATGGGGTCCTAAAAATGCTTCAATAATTGAAAATGATTTTTCTGGCCATGCTAATTGCAAACGAAATAACATAGACATAAATACTCCAATAATCCCCATAAACATACCAGTTACTAAAAACTGCTTGGAAATCATTTTGTGGTCTTGGGTAAACAAGTACTTCGTAACGAAGGTTTCTTTGTGATGATGTTCTGACATAACTCTTAAACTTCTAAAAATTATTGATTAATAACTGATGCTAATGTAGGTTGTTCGGCAATCCATTTTTTGTATTCATCTTCTTCTACAACTGTAATTTTCATCTGCATATTGTAGTGCGATGCACCGCAAATTTTGTTACATAACAACAAATAGTTAAACTCATATGGGTCTTCACCCTTTTCCCTTCTTATTTTATTTATCCCTTTTGTTTTTTCCATTACCTCTGGCTGAAGTCTCATTTCTTCAGTAGTATACTTTGGCGTAAAACCAAATTCTGTAACCATACCAGGCACACAATTCATCTGAGCTCTAAAGTGTGGCATATATGCTGAATGAAGGACATCTTGAGAGCGGAATTTAAAATGTACTTTTCTTCCAACAGGCAAGTATAATTCTGTTACTTGAATATCATCTTGTGATCTTTTGTCAGACATGTCAACACCCATAGTATTAATGCCTTTAATAAAGTTAACATTTCCTAAGCCCAATGATTTGTCTTCTCCTGCGTAACGTGCATCCCATCTAAATTGTTGAGAATATACTTCTATAACGATTGCATCTTCTTCATTCGATAGATCCATTACATTGTTCCATTGCCATAATCCGTAACCGATTAAACCAACAAGTACGATTGCAGGTGTTACCGTCCAAATAAACTCAAGCTTATGACTATCTGCATAAAACTTTGCTTTTCTTTCTTGGCTTCCTTTGTATTTGAAAGTAAAAAAGAAAATAAGAAATTGCATGATAAACTGAACGATACCAATTAACCAAAATGATATGTTAAATAAATTATCATCATGTTCTCCTTCAAAAGAAGCTGCCTCTGGTAACATGATTACGTTTAAGGATATTAAACAATAAATCATGATTGCATATAAAAACACCATAAAAAGTAATGCGTTTTTACCTTGCTGTTGGTTGTCTTTGTCCGTAGCAATTACACCTCTTAAATTTAGAATACGAGTAATTTGCCAAAAACTTACACCGATTGCAACACCTATAAAAATATAAAATAGAGCTAGCATATATATCTTATCTTAATTTATTTGTTTTTTTTTTAATGATGGTCTTGAACACTTTCTCCTGAGTGTTCGATATTATAATAATGAAAATGTTCACTTTCCGCTAAAAAAGGATTCCCTTTTGGTACTGGATTTGCTTTGGCAAACGAACTAAATACTGTGTAAATGAATATACCTACAAAGAATACAATTGCACTAATTTCTGGAATTCCAAAAGACCAAGATTGTCCAACTGTACCAGGCATAACCATAACAAAAACATCTACGTAGTGTCCTACTAAGATTACAACACCTCCAATGATAACAAACCAAGCTTTACTTTTAAAATCACTATTTAACAATAATAGTATTGGGAAAACAAAATTCATAGCTATCATTCCTAAGAAAGGAAGTTTATATTCGTTGAATCTAGCAACGTAGTATGTTGTTTCTTCTGGAATATTAGCATACCAAATAAGCATAAATTGTGCAAACCATAGGTAGGTCCAAAATACAGAAAAACCAAACATGAATTTTGCCAAATCATGGATATGACTATCATTCACAGAAGGTAAGGCTCCTTTAGATCGTAAATATACCGTTACCATGGCTACTACTGTTAAAGCGCTTACCAATAAAGTTGCTAAAACATACCAGCCAAATAATGTTGAAAACCAATGAGGGTCAATTCCCATAATCCAATCCCATGACATTAAGGTCTCAGTAATCATAAAAACTACTAAGAATATAACGGATGCATTGTAATTTTTCTTGTACGTTTTATAATTGTCATTTGCAGTATCTTCTGCAATAGAACTTTTTCTGATGAAGAAACGGTATGTGTTCCATAAAGCTAAATAGATCATACTTCGAATTACCCAACCAGGTAAGTTAATCCACCAAGATTTAGCATCTATAATTGGGTCATAATTGTCGCTTGTAGGATCAAAAATACCTTCTCCCATCCAAGGAAATAAATGGTTGAAATGAAGTGCTGAAAGCACAACAATTAATGCCATTAGTATTGAAGTTGGAATAATATTAGCTGAAACCGCTTCAAAAACTCTAAATAGTACGATAGACCAACCTGACTGAGCAACTCTTTGGGCTGCATAAAATGCCAATACTAGCAAAGAAATTCCTAAGAAGAAAAATAGTGCTACATAAAAAGCTGACCAAGGCTTGTTTTGCAGTTGATGTAAAACATGTGCAGCATGAGCGTCTGCATCATGGTGAGCATCATGGGTACTAGCATCACTATGTGAATCGTGAGCTGTTACTGAATCATGAGATTCAGTTTCAGAAGAGTTGTGATCTGAGGTACCATGTGAATCGTGTCCACCATGAGCTGCGTGACTTTCTATAATTGCTTTAGCGTCTTCAACTGTTTTAGGAGCTGATAAAAAACTAAATGCAATTCCTACTACACCTAGT
>Ga0209136_1001552_pt1 | contig 14950 bp, 20 predicted proteins | sample SaaInl0LU_22_DNA_FD_184640 | JGI IMG/M metagenome (GOLD analysis project Ga0209136, IMG submission 184640) | Marine microbial communities from expanding oxygen minimum zones in the Saanich Inlet - ESP_90LU_22_DNA (SPAdes) (version 2) | ecosystem: Environmental > Aquatic > Marine > Intertidal... | reverse complement strand
CCGTGACGCATTCTCTTACGACTCTTTCTCGGAAGGTGAGAAACAACGTATCGATCTATCGTTACTATTCACATGGCGACAGATCGCTAAGATGAAAAACTCAGTATCAACTAACCTACTTGTATTGGATGAAACGTTTGACTCTTCGCTAGATGACGATGGTGTTGATAACCTAATGAAGATTATCGAAACATTGAAAGAAGATACTAACGTGTTCGTTATCTCACATAAGAGTGAGTTAGAGGACGCCCACTTTGAACGCAAGATACAGTTCTTTAAAGATAAGAACTTCAGTAAAATGCGTGAAATTTCTTAAAATAAACCTTTACTTTTTACACATACTATTATATAATAACTCTATATTATGAAACGAGGATATAAAAATGGAACTATCTAATCGCACTGTCGATATCTTACGCAACTATGCTTCAATCAACGAGAACATCGTTATTGAATCTGGTAATACTATTAAAACTATGTCGCCAGCACGTAACCTAGTATCACGTGCGGAGATTGAAGAAACTTTCCCACAAGGTTTTGGAATCTACGACTTACCTGAATTCTTATCTGTACTTGGTTTAGTAGACCGTCCGCAGATTACTTTCTCGGATAGTCACTGTACTGTATCAGATGGTTCTGGTTTATCTTCTGTTAAGTACTTCTATTCAGATCCCGATATGCTTTCTGCCCCTAAGAAAGATATCACTATGCCTGAATGTGAAGTTAAATTTATTCTAAATAACGATACGTTAACTAAAGTGAAACGTGCTGCGTCTGCTCTAGGTCATGAAGATATCTCTATCCGTCCTTCTGGTGGTGCTATCGAGATTTCTGTTGTTGATAGTAAAGATAAGACTGGTAATACTTTCGCGATTACTGTTGAAGGTACATACCCTGAAGACGTAGACTTTAACTATATAATGAACGTAAACAACTTAAAATTAATTGGTGAAGACTATGAAGTCGCTATCAGTTCTAAATTGATTTCTAACTTGAAGTCTTTGAACTCTTCACTTGAATACTTTATCGCCCTTGAAAAAACATCTAAATATGGAGCTTAATAATGGCTAAAACTAAAATGACACCTGAACAAGAACAATTGAATAACCTTGCTAACCGTATCTCGCGATCTACTGTAGCAGTCATCGACACTATGGTAACACGTGGCGCATTTAAAGGCGAGGAGTTAACGACTATCGGTCAATTACGTGACCAAGCAGTCCAAGCAGTCGCATTGGTTGAACAGGTTGCTGCTCAACAAGAGTCTAAGTAATGCGTTCTAGTTCGTTGAAAGATGGTGACATCGTAGCGGTAGTTAACATGGCTGGCGAATACGTCGGTCGGTTAGCTGGACAAACTGATAATAAGGTTACTATCGAAAACCCACGTATGGTCATGAATGGACCAGAAGGTATGGGATTCGCGCATGGTATATGTGTAACTGGTCAACGTGATCCAAAATCAGCTGACTTTTATGTTGGTGGTTTGGTATTCATATCACCAGTTAATGATGACATAGAGAAAGCATGGATTACTCATACTAGTGGAATTATCCTTTAGTATAAATACCAATAACGATAACTAACGGGAGGACAATATGGAATTAATCATAGTCGTAGTAGTTGTTATTGGTATCGGTTTCTTATTGAGTAAAGATAAGAACGATGAGTCTTCTACTGAAGATAAGAGTTCACCACACCGTGGTGGCGACAATAACACAAAGACTAAAGAAAAATAGTAATTGGGGGCGTCCAAGCCCCCTTTTTAAATTATGATCAAATTGAATACTGAAATAGCAAAAGAGACATCTATACATGTTTTAATGGGAACGTTAATCAACTACCCACTTAATATCTTTTTTCTATGGTTGATAATTGATCAGTGGCATATTACAGATCCGTTTTGGATATCTAATATTGTCACAGTATGGTTCTCTATAGTAGCATTCACACGTATATACATAGTACGTGTACTTGCTGAAAAACGTAAGTTGAAGAAAAGAAATAAGCCGTCTTAGCTCAGTAGGTAGAGCAACTGACTTGTAATCAGTAGGTCGCCAGTTCGATTCCGGCAGACGGCACCAGTTTAAGCTCCGTTCGTCTAGGGGTCTAGGACACCGCCCTTTCACGGCGGTAACACGAGTTCGAATCTCGTACGGAGTACCAAATTGTGGAGCGGTAGTTCAGTTGGTTAGAATATTGGCCTGTCACGCCAAGGGTCGCGGGTTCGAGTCCCGTCCGCTCCGCCACTTTTTTTATTCGGGGGTATAGCTCAGTTGGGAGAGCGTCTGCCTTGCACGCAGAAGGTCATCAGTTCGATCCTGGTTACCTCCACCATTATTTTATGTATTCGAGACATTATTTACTAACTAAGAAAGAATGTGATACTCTAGTATCTCTATTCAAACAAAAAGAAGAAACTACCTTCAGGCTTGATTGGGATAGTGAAGATAGACATCAAAGATTATTATTAATAGACCTTGATTCTGATATCGCTAGACTTGTTTTCGAAAGATTACTAATCAATCATCCGTTAGTAGAGGATGACTTACAACTACAACACTTTGAACCGCACCTAGTTGAGTTGTTCGTGTCTCGTTATATGAAAGGCGAAGGTGTAGGATGGCATAATGACAGACGTTATTATGAATCTGAATCACCAATTTTAAATGAAAGAGTTTATAATTTCTCTATCAATTTGAATGATGATTATGAAGGCGGTCAACTTAGATTATTAGGCGAAACTATACCTAACGCGCCAATTGGCGATTGTACTATGTTCTCTATTAAGGATCAACATAGTGTATCTAAGGTAACTGACGGAGTACGTTATTCACTTATTGGTTGGATGTATAAACGTTACCAAGGTTAATATTATGTATAAAATCTACGCAACACCAGGATGTGGGTTCTGCCTACAAGCGAAACGTTTACTTGAGTCTAAAGAACTTCCTTATGAATATAACTTAGTATCTGATCTAGATTCTCAAGAACAAGCGCATCTACAAGAAATCGCAGGAATCCCTTTCCGCACAGTACCACAGATATTTCAAGTCAATGAAGAAGATCAACTTAACTATGTTGGTGGATTCACTGAATTGAAAGCATCTTTTAGTTAAAAAATACCTTGCTTTATCCCACCCCATGACGTATACTAGATGTATTCCGATTGGGGAACTACTTTATTATTATTTTATTATGAGGAACACCAATGAGCAAAGAATTCTTATGGGTTGAAAAGTATCGCCCACAGAAAGTTTCTGACACTATCCTACCTAAAGATCTAAAAAATACCTTCCAAGCAATCGTAGACGGTGGTGAACTACCTAATATGATGTTCACAGGTAAAGCAGGTACAGGTAAAACTACCGTTGCTCGTGCTATCTGCGAAGAACTAGAACTCGATTATATCGTCATCAATGGTTCAGAAGAAGGTAACATCGATACTCTACGTGGTAAGATTAAACAGTTCGCATCGTCAGTTTCTCTAGGTGGTGGTTACAAAGTCGTAATCTTAGATGAGGCAGATTATCTTAATCCTCAATCTACTCAACCAGCACTACGTGGATTCATCGAGGAGTTCTCACAAAACTGTCGTTTTATTATGACATGTAACTTCAAGAATCGTATCATTGAACCTCTACACTCGCGTTGTAGTCCTTATGAGTTTAACTTCGACAAGAAGACGCTTGCTGGTCTATGTGGTCAGTTCATGGCACGTCTAAAGACTATTCTAAAGACTGAAAACGTTGAGTATGAGGATAGCGTACTTGCTAACATGATAATGACTCACGCGCCTGACTGGAGACGTGTACTAAACGAAGCACAACGTTGTAGTATCGCTGGTAAACTTAATATCGCATTATCTGATTCAAACTCAGCAGATGCGTTCAAAGAACTATTTGTCGCGATTAAAGAGAAGAACTTCAAGAAGATGCGTTCGTGGGTTGTTAATAACATGGACTTGGAACCAGCAGCAATCTTCCGTGGTATATATGATAAAATGAATGATGCTGTTAATCCTGCCAGTATCCCTCAGTTAGTTTTAATCCTTGCTGACTACCAATACAAAGATGCGTTCGTTGCCGACCATGAACTTAATTTAGTTGCTTGCCTTACTGAAGTAATGGCTAATGTGGAGATGAAGTAATGACTGATGTCCGTACTTATGAAATGTCACCATTCGATAATGTGTTATATTTCCCTAACAATGTAGATGTTAGACTATGCCCTAAAAATGGTATGTCTACTATAAAAGAGTTGTTTCGCCTTCATCGAGGTCATGATGCCTTTGTTGGTCGTGGATATCGTTATGATAAAGTGAAACAACAAGGTGACCAATTAGACTTGCCTTTTCGTAAAGGTTCGTATAGAATTGCTGTAAGACGCGATCCTGTTGATAGGTTCAAGTCTGCTTGTGAGTATATTTTACAGAATAGAGCAGATCATATACAACAAGGTCGTATTCATGATCTACCTGAAATCTCAACTGAACTAAATAAAGTCATATCTGATATAGAAGTCGGTGAACTTAAAAACAATCACTTCTATACTCAGTCTTGGTATCTTGGTAATCTTGAACAATATGATATGATCGTACATATCAGTGAGATGAACAAGTTACTAACCTTTTTAAATGAAGCGTGCCAACTTGGATTTAATGAGAATATCAATAAACTTCGAGTAAATGAAACTAAATTGAAAATGTATAATGATGCTATCGATCCTCTACAACGTAAGAGAATTGAGAAACTATATGAAAAGGATTATGTGAATGGCTGGTGTAAACAAGAAGACAGAAAATAAAAAGTTATCTCCCTTTGACTTTTTAAACTCTATTAACTCAACCAAAATAAATTTGTTGAACGAAGACAATGAAAATACTAAATACTATAACAGTTATATTATAAATCGTTCTTTGTCGTATTTTCCCGACACTATCTTTTACGCTAATGAAATGAATCGTCTTCATCATCTAGACGATAAACTTCAGTATGAATTTTTCTTAGGTATTGTAAGAAAAAAGCGTAGGTTCAGTAAATGGGATAAATCGAAAGAACTAAATAGTTTAAATGAAATTAAACGTTATTTTGGTTACAGCAATGAAAAAGCAAAACAAGCGCTTTCCGTACTATCCGATCAACAAATAACAATAATAAAAGAGAAGGTAAATAAGGGTGGAAGAAAATAATTTAGTACAGTGGGAACCAGAAATGATGTTAGAAATAACTCTTTCTGAACCAGACGACTTCCTCAAAGTAAGAGAAACATTGACGAGAATTGGTGTGGCGTCTCGGAGAGATAATACTCTATTTCAATCTTGCCATATTCTCCATAAACAAGGTCGTTACTTTATCGTTCACTTTAAAGAGTTATTCTTACTTGATGGCAAGAAGTCTAACTTAGAAACGACTGACGTAGAACGTCGTAATACAATCGCAACACTCTTACAGGATTGGGGATTAGTCACAATCGTAAATAAAGAGGTGGCTAAAGATTGTGCGCCTATGCGTCAAATTAAGATTATATCATTCAAAGATAAATCTGAATGGAACTTACAACCGAAGTATAACATCGGCAACAGTTAATCATAAGGATAATTATATTATGTACGACATCTTCAAAGACAAAGAAGATTTTATCAAAACTAAAACACCATTCGTAGGTCGCTTGCCATTTAAGATGGAAGAAACCTATGGATGGACTCAGTATATGGACATGATGGATTCTCACCCAGAGAAACTCTATGACCGTAACTCAGATAAATTTCGCATTGGTTTAAATAACTTTCATACTCGTGGTAGTGCTCCAGAGTTTGCGAAGAATATTTACACCGAAATGCAAGACGTATTCACTCTTCACGAAAATAAAATCACTAACATTGCGTTCAGTGGGTTTGGTCGTGATAGTGGAAGTTACCCATGGCACAAAGATGGTATGGACGTATTCTTAGTCCAAGTCATTAGCACCGTGGGTTTCAAACTCGAAGGATATAACAACAATGAGATGTTTGACTTCGAGCCTGGTATGTACGCGTATATTCCACGCGGTACGCACCACCAAGTATTTCCTCGGGTATCTCGCGTTTCTTTCTCCTTTGGAGTAGAAGGCGATCCAGATCCGTCGACGTACTACTAAAACTTAAAACCTTGGGCGTGCCGATGGTCGGGCGTCCTTTAAAACTTGCTAAAATACTAGGAGTATTAACATGACACTTACAGCAAAACAATTGTTTCCTCGCTCTGCCTTCGTTGGCTTCGAATCTATGTTTGATGAGTTAGAAAGCATTTCACGACGCTCAAGCGATAGTTTTCCACCACATAACGTTTTGAAAACGGACGCAAACAAGTACCTAATCGAACTAGCTGTGGCTGGGTTTAGTGAAGAGGAATTAGAGATTGAAGTTAAAGACCGCATCCTTACCGTAAAAGGTAAACACGAAGATCGTGGTCGCGACTATATCCATAAAGGGATCTCAACGAAAAAGTTTGAGAGACAATTTCGCTTATCAGAGTATGTTGAAGTCACTGGAGCTGATTTCAGTAATGGACTACTTGCCGTTAATTTGGAAGTGGTTGTACCAGAAAGTCAGCGTCCTCGGAAAATTAATATTAACAATTTTTAACGAGGAATAAATGAGTAATCATAAAAAGGTCGACAGAATGGTAGATAGATTCTGCTATGCGTCAATCACGACAATTGTACTCAGCGCTATCTTTTATAGCATTGGTACTATTTAATAAATAAGGGGACTTCGGTCTCCTTTTTTTTATGGGTATTATGAATAGACAATATAAAACTAAAGGTTGGACGCACCTCAAAGACGTGTTGCCTTATGAAGTAACTGATACTGTTAAACGTATTGGTGAACGTATGCGTATAGATGTATCTAAGTATTCGACTTGGAAGGGTATATCTTGTGCGAGTAAGTTTGACGAAACGTTGTACTCATTGTATACTAGTGATACCATGTTAAGGTTGTCTCAGGACATTCTAGGAGATACTGTATACTTGTTTAATGATCAGATAGTTATCAAACTACCTAACGATACATTAGACTTCGTAGCGCACTATGACAATCAGTATGGACCAAATAGTGACGGTACTATACATACTGTTAATCTATGTTGGATATTAGACGACTTCACTGACGCGAATGGTGGTCTTGACGTTAAAAATCAAGATGACGGTGAGTGGGTTAAGTTGTATCCTAAACGTGGCGATATCGTCGCAATCAATGGTAATACATATCATAGGTCGGGTAAAAATAAAACAAATGAAAGTCGAGGATTGTACGCGTGTGTATACACTGAGTCTCCTATACACCTCGATGGATTCTATACAAATAAATTTGAGTAAAATATGAAAGCAATACAAATAGTAATGAAAGGTGACGAACGCTCAGAAGAATACGCAGCATACTCAAGACACTCTTTCCAACGTGCGCTAGACGATGGTGTTATAAGTTCAATAGAAACGTTTGACGCTATTACTCCAGACTCGGAGAACTTCCAAGAACACGTTGACCGTTATAATTGGGCACCCAGCCTTATGAATGCGGACGTTAAGTCAGGTAAGAAAAAAGACGACCATTCTCCTACTGAGAAAGCAGGTATGTGTTCTCATTGGGAATTAATGCGTCAACAAGGTGAACAAGAAGAAAAGTTCTTTATCATGGAACATGACACTTGGTTACTCGAAGAACGATATGAAACATTCAAATTATTAGTTGAATCATCTCATAATAAGTTGTATAGTAATATTGGTCTGTTTATGGGTATGTACTGTATGGATCAACGTGCTGCTCACTGGATGTATCATACGTTGACTAAACGACAAATGCCTATTAATTGTGGTCCATATTGTACGTTACAAAGATTGTACCGAACGTTTACTACAGACTACTTGGAACGTCCCGAGATAGATTATTTTGGTATTCTTGACCCAGCTATTCACCCATGGCAGGGATGTGACACTCTAGGTGTAGGACGTCATATAGGTGTGTACTATAATGAATATGACAGACGTCGTACAGGTATCCCTAATCCTACTACTCAGGTGATTTCAAAACGTTTGAGTGTAACGCAAGAACACCACGGATATATTGACAAACATATCAATGAACCTTGGACGCGTCATAATTTTTTTAAAATAATTGAATAAAAGTGTTGACAAACCATTTGTTCTTCTGTATACTAGGTATTGTAAGTTGTTAATGCGTCAGCAAATACTTACAAAACCAATTAAATGTCTACAATATTAGGAGCGTAAGCTATGACATATACAGTAAAAGTTCGTGAACCAAAAGCACCAGGCATGAAAGTAATTCGCATCGACCGAATTCCAATGTCAAAAATCATTTCAACTAAAAACAGCAAAAACTACGCAAGAGCAAAAGGTCTTAATACGGAAAAGGTTATTGCTTATAAAAACCTTATCACCGAAGGATCATACCAACCAGAACATTACGTACCACCTGTAGTAATCGCTTTACCTGACGGTACATACGAATTAGTTGCTGGAGGTCACCGTCACGGTGGTCACGTAGAAGCCGGAGCGACAATGTTCTATTGCGCAGTAGTCGAGTTTGAAGAGTACAACGAAAAGTCAGCAGAATACTGGAAATTAAACTACATGTCTATGGAGAATGCTGAAGAGACTACAGAAGTAGCTAAAAACGTTCGCACTAAAGAAGATACCGTGTCTATCGTTAAAACAATGATAGAAAAAGGTATCATTGATGATTCCGATGGTTCTGTACAAGGTGCTTTTGCTGACTTAGGTTATGATAAATCTACGGACACTGGAAAGATTTTGTTCATGAAACTTCAACACGCATTAGGTAAAATTTCTGGTGTACCGACTATGTTTACCAAAAAAGAAGCAAACGAACATGCGTTACATCAAGAAAGTGAAAACAATCGCGTCCTTGTTCGTCTCATGAAAAAGGCTAGTGGTAGAGATGAAGACTATGATACACGTCTAGTTAGAACGATTCTTAAAGAACTAAAATGTCATAACAAAGATATCACTGCTTTACTTCACTTCACGGCATTAACCTCTAGTGAGATATTGAGTGCTCGAAGTGTGAAACGAAATCTTCTTAAAAATGAGTTCGAAGATTATGTAAAACCATTCTATGATGCTTATACTTCAGGTGATCTATTAGAACGTGTTCGTATTAGATTCATTCCTCAACTAGACCAAGATAATGTGGTATTATAAAATGAACCATGTGACTAAAGAACTTAAAACACAGTGGGGTTCATACTCAGATCGTCAAGATAGTTTTGACGATTCTGAGGACATCTCTACATTCATCACTATGGCCAAAGAGGATAATAATCTCAAAACCTACATCAAGGACTTCATAGAACGTGGCGACTATCGATGGGTTCCTCATCCAGATGGTAAGTATGGCGTTGACCTCGCACTTGTGGAGAATGGTACCGATAGACGAATAGTAAATCTAGACATCGAACGGTGGAGTGCGTGGAAGAATGACTGGCCTAACTTTTATAAGAATATTCACTTCCTTGGAAGAAAGGAAAAGTTTCTTAATAAAGGCGTCCCTTTTCTTATGTGTTATCTCAACTATAATCGTGACAGAGTTCTGATTGTAGATGAAGAAATCATTAAAGAATATCCCACGGTAGATACTTATTTTAAAAACAAAAATGTAGTTGACACTCTTAAAAAGATACCATTACGTCTAGGTAATATCTTTGGTAAATATACTAAGAAAGAAAGCACAATGTTTCAAACAAGGGATTGACAAAATCCCTTTTTTCTTGTATAATACATATTAACATTATTGAACAGGTGAGAACATTGAACAAAGAATTCTACACGTCCGTTATCCGTTATGGTAACAATATCCTCTACCGTGGATACTCAAACGGTAAACCTGTTAGACACAAGATTCCATTCAGACCTACGTTATTTGTGCCTGGTGATAAGGGTTCAGGTTGGACTACCTTAGATGGCACTTCCGTCGAGCCAATCGTATTCGGTGACATGAAAGAGTCTAAAGAGTTCATGAAGAAATACGAAGGTGTTTCTAACTTTTCTATTTACGGCAATACCAACTACGTCGCACAGTTTATCACAGAACAGTTTCCAAATACCGTCGAATGGGATCGTGAACTTATTCAGGTACTCAACTTCGATATCGAGGTTCAGTCAGACGAAGGTTTCCCTGAACCAATCGCAGCTAACTATCCTGTAATCTCTATTACTTGTCGTCAGAATGATGGCGTCTATTGGGTATGGGGACTGAATGAATACACGCCTAAAGACGAGAACGTTCTATACATTAAATGCGACAATGAGTTAGACCTACTTGATAAGTTTGTTACCTACTGGTCAATGCATATGCCCGATATCATTACAGGTTGGAACACTCGATTCTTCGATATTCCATATATCATTAATCGTTTGCGTCGTATCACTGGTACAGATGATCGTGCTAAACAGTTGTCGCCTTGGGGTTTGATTCGAGAACGTAATGTCACTACATTCGGTAAACAACAACAAGAGTATATCATCGAAGGCATCGAACAACTCGATTACTTGGAAGTCTATCGCAAGTATTCGTTCAAGGTACAAGAGTCATATCGTCTGGACCATATCGCATCCGTGGTACTTGGTGAACGTAAAATCTCGTATGAAGAACACGGTAATCTCTACACGTTATACAAAGAAGACTTCGAGAAGTTTATTGACTATAACATCAAAGACGTTGAACTCGTTCACAGACTGGACGAGAAACTCGACTTGATTTCATTACTTCTTACTATGGCATACAAAGCTGGTTCGAACTATGGTGATACTATGGGTACCACTGGCATATGGGATACTATCATCTATCGTATGCTGTCCAAGAAGAAGATCGCAGTACCACCTAAGATTGACAAAGCGAAGACTCCATATCCAGGCGGTTATGTGAAAGAACCACAGGTCGGTTCTCATGAATGGGTTACCTCATTCGATTTGAACTCACTCTATCCTAACATCATTGTACAGTGGAACATGTCACCCGAAACTGTTATCGATGGTATCGAAATGGGTACGTCTGTAGAAAGTTTCTTGTCTGGTGAAACTAATATTGAAGGTGCGGATTACTCGTTATCGCCTACAGGTGTTCGGTTCACTAAAGATAAGAAAGGTGTTGTCCCTACTATCATCGAACAGTATTACAACGAACGTCGGAATATAAAAGATGAGATGTTACGATGTCAACAAGAATATGAAAAAAATCCTACAAAAACGCTTGACTATCGGATCGTTTCCCTGTATAATGAACAGATGGCCATAAAGTTACTTATGAATTCACTTTATGGCGCTTTAGGCAATCGTTGGTTCAGATATTTCGATCAGCGAGTTGCTGAATCTATCACTATGGCTGGTCAACTTGCCATCAAGTGGGCAGAACGTGCGGTTAACAACGAGATGCGAAAACTTTTAAAAACAAGTGAAGACTATGTTGTCGCAATCGATACCGATTCTGTTTACATTCGTATGGGTGACTTAGTCAACCAGTTCACACCGAAAGATCCAGTTAAGTTCCTTGATAAGATTTGTTCTGAACACTTCGAGAAACTCCTTACGAATGCGTATGACGATATGGCGAAAGTCACCAATGCGTACACTAACCGTATGGAAATGGGACGTGAGGTTATCGCTGACCGTGGTATCTGGATGGCGAAGAAACGTTATATCCTGAATGTACATAACAACGAAGGTGTCCAGTACGCAGAACCAAAACTCAAGATGATGGGTATCGAAGCCATCAAGTCTTCGACTCCTGAAGTCGTCCGTGATAAGTTCAAAGAGATATTCCGCGTTATCATAGAAGGTACCGAATCTGATACTCAACAATTCATTTCTGACTTCAGAACTGAGTTCAGTAACTTACCGCCCGAGAATATATCATTTCCTCGTGGTGTGTCTGAACTCAAGAAGTGGGAAGACAACAAGAGTATATACAAGAAAGGTACGCCTATTCATGTACGTGGTGCGTTGTGTTACAATGATGCCATTAAATCTAATGGATTGGACAGACGTTACGAGTTGATTCAACCTGGCGAGAAGATTAAGTTTTGTTATCTAAAAACTCCTAATCTACTGAAAGAAAATGTTATTTCGTATCCACTAAATTTACCTAAAGAGTTAGGTCTACATAAACATATCGATTATGACTTGATGTTCTCTAAGACGTTCCTAGATCCGTTATTACCGATACTTGACGCTGTCGGTTGGGATCCAGAACCAGTATCATCCCTCGATGATTTCTTCTGTTAACCTTGACAAAATACAAAATTGATAGTATAATATTATGATACTAGGAGAATACGTACATGATTTTAAATAAAGATGATGCGATATACGCAGCAAATATATTCCATGATTTCTTTGGAAACTTTGATCGCATCGATGATTACCAACGAGCAGTAAAGATGGAAAGAATGGAATCTTTCCCTCCAGCTATATTTGGTATGGGACCAGAAGAAGATTTGTTTGACGATTTCACCATACACCCAAAGGATATGGATTTTGGTGTATACGAAATTAGACAAGACCAATTTATGCAGTATATGGAGATTACCACGTCTGCGCCTGTAGAGTCTTCGATTCCTGGCAAACAATTACTATATGTGGTCAAAGAAAAGAATACAGGTAAAGTCTTTGGTATGATCCGTTTTGGTTCACCTACCATTAACTCACGTCCGCGTAATGAATGGTTGGGGGCTCCTCTCGCTACGACTGACCCCGCTGTCATGAAACGATTTAACCAATCTGCGATTATGGGATTTAATATTGTTCCTGTTCAACCAGTTGGTTACAATTACCTAGGCGGTAAACTACTCGCAGCAATCTGTTGTTCACATAAGGTAAGACGTGACATAAACAAAAAGTATGGTTCGAACATATGTCTTTTCGAAACAACTAGTCTATATGGTTCTACTAAGTCGTCTTCGATGTATGATGGTATGAAACCATTCCTACGTCATAATGGATTGACCGATTCTAACTTTGCGCCATTGATTAATGATACTCGTTTCCGTAAACTGAATGAATGGTTTAAGAAACGTAATGATGGTGATTACTTGGTGCCTGCTGATGCGTCGTCACGTAAACTCAAGACACAAACCAAGATGGTGTCTATCATCAAAACATCTTTAAAGAATGTCGACAAAGACTTGTATGAACAATTCTGTCAGACTATGAAGAACGCAAAAGAACTGACTGAGAAGAAACGTTCTTACTATTGTACATACGGTTATGAAGCGCAGTCAGTAAAAGACTATATGAATCTAAAGTCCGAAGAACTTAAACCAGCTGATAACTTTGATAGATTCGAACTAGAAAGTGTTATTGAGTGGTGGAGAAAGAAAGCGTCCAAACGATACGAGACTCTCAAAGCAGATGGACGACTACGTACTACAGTTGAGACTTGGAATGTTAATCCTGATGATATAGATATTATTAGATGATAACCTTGACAAACCACATATTATGCGGTAGTATATTATTATGAACTATGAATTAACTATATTTAAAAATCCTTTCGATAACAAGACTCATCGCAAAATGAGTCTTTCGTCGTGGGATAAATTCGTTGAACTACTACATGGACTCTCTACGAGAAATGGTGAAAAAGGTGGAAATAATTCTTCTCCTCTTATTACTCCTGCTGTTTTCGAGAACGGTACGACGCGTGCTAATCGAAATACTTTATATTGGGGTTCTTGGTGTTGCGTTGATGTGGATGATCACAATTATCCTACCACTAGTCTCGTCGACTTAGAGGACGCGTTACGTGAAGACTTTGGTGAGTATGACTATGTTGTATACAATACAGCGTCATCTCGTGCGCCTACGCATCCTAAAGATGAAGAGAACTATCCTAAGTTCCGTATTGTATTCAGACTAGATGAACAGGTTGAACACGACCGTATCAAGGCATTCTGGTACGCATTGAATACTGAACTTGGTGAGATTGGTGATCCGCAAACTAAAGACCTCGCGCGTATGTACTATGTGCCTGCGGTCTATCCGAATGCGTGGTCTTTCTTTTTTGTCAACAAGGGTAAAGCACTCAACGTGTCTGAGTTGATTTCAAAACATCCTTATCACGAAAAGTCTGGTAATGACTTCTTCGATAAGTTACCATTATCACTACAACAAGCGGTTATCGGTCATCGTAAGAACCAACTAAATAACACCGACTTTACATGGTCAAGTTATAGAAACTGTCCTTTCTTTCCTAAGAAACTTGCTATGGAATATCAATCAATCACTGACGGTGGTTGGTACACTAAGATGTATCATATAATGATTGGTATTGCTGGTAACGCATACAAAAGAGGATATCCTATAACTTCACAACAGATAGAACAATTGTGTCGTGAATTTGACAAAGACACTGGAAACTGGTATGATAACAGACCAATGAACGTTGAAGCGAATCGAGCATTAGAATACATTTATAAGAATGGGTAAAACATGAAAAAAATATTAGTAACAGGCGCAGCGGGATTTATCGGATCTCAACTCACTAAACGTTTACAAGACCAAGGTTATGATGTAACAGGTCTTGATAACTTTAATAGTCATCTATATGATCCTGAACTTAAAGGTGATCGAGTTAAACATTTTGGTATTAACGTATTGAATGTTGACCTATGCGACGAGTTTAAGTTAGAACAAATTCTACAGACATTTAAACCCGATACTGTAGTTCACCTCGCAGCAATGGCAGGCGTACGTGACTCTATGGGTAAAGAGAAGTCTTACCATAAAAACAATATCGACGCAACTCAGAACCTAATCGACCTACTTAAAAAACACTTACCTACTACACGTGTAGTGTATGCGTCAACGTCCTGTGTGTACGCTGGTTCACCTGTTCCTTGGACTGAAGGGTTTGAGTCGGGTAAACAATTAAA
>Ga0209136_1001543_pt1 | contig 14984 bp, 14 predicted proteins | sample SaaInl0LU_22_DNA_FD_184640 | JGI IMG/M metagenome (GOLD analysis project Ga0209136, IMG submission 184640) | Marine microbial communities from expanding oxygen minimum zones in the Saanich Inlet - ESP_90LU_22_DNA (SPAdes) (version 2) | ecosystem: Environmental > Aquatic > Marine > Intertidal... | reverse complement strand
GTAGAAATTACCTCAACTTCTCAAGAAGATTATTCTATGATTATTGTAGAATTTGATGATGATATGGATGTAGAAGTTGCCAAACAACGGGTAAAAGACAAATTAGATACCGAAAAAGCATCTGAAGATTGGCCTACGTTTAATGGTGCAAAAGTAGACCCAAATGCTTTTGATTTAAGTATGTCAGAAGAGATTCCGTTTTTAAATATTAATATTTCTGGTGATTATCCACTGCAAAAACTAAAAGAATTTGCAGAATATTTACAAGATGAAATTGAAGATTTAAATGAAGTAAAACAAGCAGACATTAGAGGTGTGCAAGACAGAGAGGTTGAAGTTGCTGTAGACATCTATAAAATGATGGCAATGCAAGTAAGCTTTAACGATATTGTGGGTGCTATCCAAAATGGAAATGTTACCTCTTCTGCTGGTAATTTAATTGCAAGCGGACAAAGAAGAACTATAAGAATTTTAGGAGAAATAGATAAACCATCAGACTTAAAAAACTTTGTAATTAAGTCTGAAAAAGGGAATTCTATTTACTTAAAAGATGTTGCAACCGTGAGTTTTAAAGAAAAAGACAAAACCACATTTGCCAGAAAAGATGGTCAACAAGTGGTTATGTTAGATGTAAAAAAACGTGCTGGGAAAAATATGGTTGCTGCTGCAGATGAAATAAAAATCATTGTAAATAAAGCCAAAGACGAGTATTTTCCAAAGAATTTAGAAGTAAGCATTACCAACGATTTATCCGACAAAACCATTGGTCAGGTTGATGATTTGGTAAATAACATCATCTTCGGAATCATTTTAGTAGTTACAGTTTTAATGTTTTTCTTAGGTTTTAAAAATGCATTGTTTGTAGGTTTTGCCATACCAATGTCTATGTTTATGTCGCTAATGATTTTAGGCGCAATGGGCTACACCTTAAATACCATGATTCTCTTCGGATTAATTATGGGACTAGGAATGTTGGTTGATAACGGAATTGTAGTGGTAGAAAACGTATATCGCTTAATGGATGAAGAAGGTTTATCTAGAATCGAAGCAGCCAAAAAAGGGATTGGAGAAATTGCGTTTCCTATTATAATTTCTACTGTAACTACGGTTGCAGCCTTTGTACCTTTAGGTTTATGGCCTGGGCTTTTTGGGCAGTTTATGATTTATTTCCCAATTACATTATCTGTAGTTTTAGGTTCTTCTTTAGTAGTGGCTATTTTCTTTAATTCTGTTTTGGTTTCTCAGTTTATGACCACCGAAGATAAAGATATGCCCATCAAAAGAATCATTACCATTTCTGCAATTGTAGGGTTGTTTGGTATTGTAATTTTACTAGTAGGAGGCGAGTATAGAGGTTTAGGCTCTGTTATGGTATTTACAGCAATTATGTTGTGGGTATACAGATTATTCTTAAGAAAAGCCGCTAATTATTTTCAAAAAAATACATTGGTTTGGTTAGAAAACACCTATGAAAAAACATTAAAAGCGGCTTTAAGTGGATGGAAACCAATTGCAATTACAGTAGGTACTTTTATCTTATTATTTGCAGCTTTTGGAGGCTTTGGTGCATCTGTTGCATCACAAAGAACAAAAATAGAGTTTTTCCCAGACAACAAACCCAACCAAGTTGTGGTATATATCGAATATCCACAAGGAACAGATATTGACGAAACCAATAAAATTACCAAAGAAATTGAGCAACGTGTGTATGGCATCTTAAACCAAGAGATGTATATGGATAATGGTAAAAACTTCATGGTAGAAAGTGCTGTTTCTCAAGTGGGTGAAGGTGCTGGAAATCCGCAAACAGATGGTGGTTCTGCTGCAGAAATGCCACATAAAGGTAAAATTACAGCCTCTATGCGTCAGTATAAATACAGACGTGGTTTAGATAGTGAAAAATTGCGTCAAAAAGTACAAGAGGCCTTAACAGGAATTTACCCAGGGGTTTTAATTTCTGTTGAAAAAGATGCGAATGGACCACCTGCTGGAGCGCCTATAAATATTGAATTAGAAGGAAAAGATTATGAAGAATTAATAGCCACTGCAGAAAAAATGCGTGCTTTTGTAAACTCTAAAAACGTTCCTGGTGTTGATGAGCTAAAGATAGATGTAAACAAAGACAAACCTTCTATGAAAGTAGAAGTTGATCGAAAAAAAGCAGGCGAATTAGGGGTAGCCACAGGACAAGTTGGCCAACAATTAAGAAACTCTATTTTTGGAGCAAAAGCGGGAATTTATAAAGAAGATGGAGATGATTACGACATCAACGTTCGTTTTAATGAAGATATTAGATATAACAAAAGTGCATTATTTAACCAAACAATTACGTTTAGAGACAATACTGGGCAAGTAAAAGCAGTTCCTATTTCTGCAATTGCAAAACAATCTAATAGTTCTGGTTTTAGTGCTATAAAACACAAAGACACCAAACGTGTTGTTACAGTATATTCTCAATTAGCTCCTGGTTATGTAGATGCTGCAGCTGTGGTAAATCAGATTAAAGAAGAAATGAAAAACTTTACTGAAAAACCAGCCAGCATTCGTATTGATTATACAGGTCAAATAGAAGAACAAAACAAACAACAAGCCTTTTTAATGGGTGCTTTCTTTAAAGGTTTGGCGTTAATTTTCTTTATTTTGATTTTTCAGTTTAACTCAGTTTCTAAACCTGCCATTATTATGATTGCTATTTTCTTAAGCTTTATTGGTGTTTTTGGAGGTATTGTAATTACAGGGAGTTCTTTTGTTATTATGATGACCATGATGGGGATAATTTCGCTTGCAGGAATTGTAGTAAATAACGGAGTTGTTCTACTTGATTACACCCAATTATTAATCGACAGAAAAAAGGAAGAACTAGATTTAGAAGATACAGCGTATTTACCTAAAGAATATCTTTTTGAAGCTGTGGTAAAAGCAGGAAAGGCTCGTTTACGTCCGGTATTATTAACAGCAATTACTACTATTTTAGGGTTAATTCCGTTAGCAATTGGCTTAAACATCAACTTCTTTACGTTGTTTAATGAGTTTGATGCCAATATTTACATGGGTGGAGATAATGTAATTTTCTGGGGGCCTTTAGCCTGGACAGTTATTTATGGTTTATTTGTAGCAACTTTTTTAACATTGGTTGTAGTACCAATTTTATTCTACTTAATTACACAATTAAAGATGTGGATAAAAGGTTCTAAAAGTTCAGAAAATTTAGAAATTAGATAAAACCATTTAATAAAACTAAATTAAAAAGGATTGAAGTCTTAAGATTTCAATCCTTTTTGTATTTTCGAAATCATGTTACAAAAACCCTCTTTTACAGTAAACCAAATAAAACGAAAACTGGAGCAATATTGTATCTATCAAGATCGATGTCATAAAGAAGTAGAGCAAAAAATGAAGGAATACAAATTAATTCCTGAAGCGAGAGAATTGATTCTTTTAGACTTAATGAAAGATAATTTTTTAAACGAAGAACGCTTTGCAAAAAGTTTTGCTAGAGGAAAGTTTAGAATAAAAAATTGGGGCAAACAACGAATTGTAAGAGAATTAAAGTTTAAAGATATTTCTACCTACAATATAAAATCGGCTCTAAAAGAAATTGATGATGAAGAATACCATACAACTATTTACAGAATTACAGAAAATAGAAATGCTGTTATTTCTGAATCAAACATCCATAAAAGAAAACAAAAACTAACTGGTTTTTTAATGCGAAAAGGATTTGAAAGCGAATTAATTTATAAAGTGGTTAACGAAATAATTAGCGCATAAATGACTACTTATATCTATTTAAAAAAATAGAATCGTTTTTCTTTTTTGCAGTAATTACAGCTTGTATATCATCATTTGGTATGGCAACAGACAATACATAATGTTTAATTTTCCAAGTATTGTTTTTCTTTTCTAATACTCCAGAACCTCTGCAAGTTCCCATCCAAGTATTTAATAGTTCATCAAACCAAGCAAAATCTCCAATTTCATTAAGATATACATTTCTTTCAAGAGTTTTAAAATCCCATGCTTTGCCTCTATCAAAATAAGGTTTGCTAAAATTAGAAAACTGTTTTTTAGACCAAATTTCTTCTGCAGCTGTTCCAATATATACTGCACTACTATCTAAAGCACCAAAATAATTGGTGTAATTTGCATTTGAAGCTGCTTTGTGCCAATTTATCAAAACACTATCTATGGTTGCTTTTTCTGAAGTAATACTTACTTTTTTTGGAAGTTCTTGACAAGCAAAAAACAATAATAAAACACTTAATATAATTCCTAATTTTCTCATCAATACTATTGCCTTTTTAAGGCTCCTTTATCTAAATTATTTTTATTGATGAACTTTTCTTTTAACTTTAAATCTATTGTTTTTTTTGAAAAATTATCAAATTTTGTGGTATCTAAACCGATAAAACTAACATCTACATCAATTAAATCTTCAAAACGTTGTTTCTGTAAAATGGTATTAACTTTAATATTTACAGCAGAAAAAGCTTCAATCGTTTTATCTACTTGTACATTTACTTCTGTTGCTTTTATTGCAGGAATATCTTTTAAATCTGCCAACCTTAAGGTTTCATTATATAAAACATTTACTCTAGCCTTAAAAGACGCAATGTTAAATTTTTTTGGAATGCTATCATTTAAACTTTTTACCAAATCTTTTAATTCTACAGCATTATTTAAGGCTTCGTTAGGCGATATATTTCTGTAATTCACAAAAAAAGAATCTACCAATTTTAATTTTTGCCAACCTGCAACATCGTTTAAGAACTTTGGAGCTACCGATTTTGTAGCATTGTGTTTGGTAACCAAACTCATTAAAGGCTTTGCAGTTTTAACCGCTACTTCTTTTTCTTGTTTATCTCCACAAGAAATTACAAGAAGTAATAACAATAAAATGTATAAATATTTCACAACTTTGTTTAAAAAAAGTAAAAATACATAAATATCTTGCACCGTTTTCATTTTTAAGAAAACCCTAACAAAACAAAAAAATAAAGTATTAAAATTATTGAATAATTATTTATTTAAAATATAATTGCGAATAATTAAATTAAGTACCTTTGTTTTTAATTTTAATTGAATTCAATATATGAACGAAACCATATTAGTTTTAGGTGCTAGTGGTCAAATAGGAACCGAGTTAACAGAAAAGCTACGTTCAGTGTATGGCAAAAAGCAAGTTATTGCCTCAGATATTAGAGGTGGAAATGCTGCTATAATGGCATCTGGCCCATTTGAAATTATAGATGCAACTGATAAAGAAACCATTTTAAAAACAGTTAAAAAATACAAAGTAACACAAGTATATTTATTAGCCGCAATGTTATCTGCAACTGCAGAAAAATATCCACAAAAAGCTTGGAACTTAAACATGAACTCTTTATTAGCTGTGTTAGATTTAGCAAAAGAAAACCACATAAAACAAGTATATTGGCCAAGTTCTATTGCGGTTTTTGGCCCAACAACTCCAAAAGAAAACACACCACAAAAAACAATTATGGAACCTTCTACAGTTTACGGAATTAGTAAACTTTCTGGAGAATTTTGGTGTAATTATTATCATAAAAAATATGGTGTAGATGTTAGAAGTTTACGCTTTCCTGGTATTATTTCTTGGAAATCAAAACCAGGAGGAGGCACTACAGATTATGCTGTAGATATTTATTTTAAAGCATTAGAAGATGGTAATTTTAATTGTTTTTTATCAGAAAACACACGTTTACCAATGATGTATATGGATGATGCTGTAAATGCAACCATCCAATTAATGCAAGCTAAATCAGAAGCTATTAAAGTTAGAACTTCTTACAATTTAGCTGCTATAGATTTTACACCAAAAGAAATTTTTGAAGAAATTAAAAAACATATTCCAGATTTTACAATTACCTACAATCCAGATTTTAGACAACAAATAGCAGATAGTTGGCCTTCTAACATTAACGATTCTGAAGCAAGAAAAGATTGGAATTGGAAACATCAATTTGATTTGGCAGCGATAACAAAAGATATTCTTATAAATCTTAAAAAATAAATTGTAAGAAATTAGTGTATATTTCGTCTTAATAAAAAACCCAATTGTAACAAAGGTTACCAAGAAAAATAAGTATAAAAATTACCTTTATTTAAAATAAAAAAGATGAAAAATAGTTTAGAAAAAAGTTTACAAAATGCTATTTCTTACGAAACTTACAGAACTTTAGTAAGTAATTTATTAGCAAATGGTAAAGCAACAGGTCCCCTACAATCAGAAGCCTTAACAATCTACAGCTTGTTAAACGATAGAAGAATGAAACGCCTTGATAAAACGCTTCAAATTTCTGAAGATACAATTTCTACTATAAATAGCATAAAAGAACCACAAACTTGGTTAACAATAACAGAGGGTTGGTGTGGAGATGCCGCACAAAATTTACCTGTAATTAACAAAATTGCTGCTATAAACCCAAACATCAATTTAAAAGTAGTTTTAAGAGACGAAAATTTAGAACTCATGGATTTATTTTTAACCAATGGTGGTAGAGCAATTCCAAAATTAATTGCATTAGATGCAGAACATAATGTGATATTTACTTGGGGACCAAGGCCTTCTGTAGCCACAAAAATGGTGGTAGACTACAAAGCAAAAAACGGTAATTTAGATGCTCAATCTAAGCAAGACCTACAAGTTTGGTACAATAAAGATAAAGGTAAAAGCGTACAAGAAGATATTGTTAGGTTGCTAATACATCGCTTTTCAGAAAAAAAATAATCTTTTAAAACTCGACATTTATAAAACCGTAAGCTTATATAAGCTTACGGTTTTTCTTTTGGTTATATTTGTATTTTAAAAGAAACAAATGTTTGTAGAATTCCATTCCATTCCAGAAGATGCTAAAATTTGGATTTATCCATCTAGTAGAAAGTTTTATCCTAATGAAATAGAAGAAGTAACACAAAGTGTAAAAGATTTTGTAACACAATGGAAATCTGAAGATGAAGATTTTAAAGCATCTTTTAAAATACTTTACAACAGGTTTATAGTTTTAGCTGCAGATGATGTTTCTACAAAATTATTAAGTGTAGATATAGATGCTAGTGTTTCTTTTATTTTAGAGTTACAACAAATTTATAAAGTAGCGCTTTTAGATAAAATGAATGTTTGCTTTAAACAAGGCGAATATGTACAATACAAAGATTTAAAAGACTTTAAAAAGTTATTAAAAAATAAAGCTGTTACTGCAAAAACCATTGTTTTTGACAACCTTATAACTACCAAACAAGATTTTGATAATTTTTGGGAAATTCCTATTGAAGACAGTTGGTATAGTAGATTTTTAAAATAAAATGAAAACATACGATTATATTATTGCAGGTTCTGGTTGTGCTGGTTTAAGCTTACTTTATGCTATTTTAAAAGAACCAACATTGCAAGATGCTACTATTTTAGTAATTGATAAAGACCACAAAAATAATAATGACAGAACTTGGTGTTACTGGGAAAAAGAAGCAGGTATTTTTGAAGAAATTGTATACGCAAAATGGAACACTTTAGAATTTTTATCTACCAATTTTGAAAAAAAATTAGACTTAGGTACTTATACCTACAAAATGATTCAAGGAATTGATTTTTATAATTTTGTAATCAGTTTTGCCAAAAAGTTTAGCAATGTTACGTTTTTAAAAGAAACCATTTTAGAGATAACTTCTACTAAGAATGAGGCCTCTGTAAAAACAGAAAAAAATAGTTATAGAGCTAAAACAGTATTTAACTCTACACCTATTTTTAACCCTAAAATTACTGAAGAAAACTCGCTTTTACAACATTTTAAAGGTTGGGTTATTAAAACAGAACAACCTTTTTTTAATACAAAAGTTGGTAGGTTGATGGATTTTAGGCTATCGCAAGAAAATGGAGCTACTTTTATGTATGTTTTACCCACATCTAGTACAGAAGCTTTAGTTGAATATACCTTATTTAGCCCAAAAATACTTCCAAAAGAAAAATATACTGCAGCACTTAAAAAATATATTTCAGACGAGTTACAACTAGAAAATTATACGATTGCACATAAAGAATTTGGTATTATACCAATGTCTTTAGCTGCATTTAAAAATTATCCATTAGAAAATGTAATCAACCTAGGCACTTCTGGAGGTTTTACCAAAGCTAGTAGTGGTTATACATTTCAGTTTATACAAAAAAATGTTTCAGAAATTGTAAATCAAATAAAATTGGGTAAAAAGCCCCATTTAAAAACAAGTTTTAGAGACAAGATTTATCATTGGTATGACAGAACTTTAATCGCAGTTATTTTATCAGAAAAACTTAGTGGAAAAGAAATTTTTACCAGAATGTTTCAAAAAATATCTGCCCAAAAAATCTTAGCATTTTTAGGCAACCAAAGTACTTTTCTAGAGGATATTTATATTATGAAAAGCTTGCCTATAAAAACTTTTTTTATTGCTGCTATTAGACAACTTTTTTATAAAAATAATGGATAAATTACCTTATAACAATCATTTACAAGTATATTTAATTTTTATTCAACATTGATTTATTTGCAAGATTTTTCTACTGATATTTCTAAAATTAAACTTCCTAAAAAGTTTACATTTCCTTTTTATTACAAACCCCATAAATTGGCTAAAATTGCAACTTCTGAGCTTCAAGAATATTTAAAAACTCAAACCGATTTTACTCATAATTTTGGATTAGAAAACCAGAAGGAAAATGCAATCGGAAAAATGTTTGGTGTTTTAGTGGTTAAAAATAAAGAAGGAAAAATTGGTTATTTAGCTGCTTTTTCTGGCAAATTAAACGACCATAGTTTGCCAAAAAAATTTGTACCTCCTGTATTTAATATGCGAGCAGAAAACAGTTTTTATGTAAAAGGTGAAGCTGAGTTAGATGCCATAAATTTAGCATTGGATCAATTGGTAAACAATGAAAATTACATTGCTTTAAAAAAATATTTTACAATTTTAACTACAGAGATTCAAAACGACTTAAAAGCACAAAAATTAAAATTAAAACAAGCTAAGCTTGCTAGAAAGCAGAAAAAACAAGAAGCAATAAAGGTTTTAAATGATGATGATTTTAAAAAACTAACTGCTCAATTAAAACAAGAAAGTTACAATCAGCAATTTTTTTTAAAAGAATTACAGTTGTATTATGATGCGAAAATTGATAAAATTAAGCAACAAATTACTGTTTTTAAAGACGAAATTATATCACTAAAAAAAGAAAGAAAAGCAACATCTAACTATTTGCAACAAACCTTATTTAGCAAATACGCTTTTTTAAATGTGGCTAAAGAAGAAAAAAGTTTGTTAGATATTTTTAATAATCCCGCTATAAAACCTCCTGCAGGTTCAGGTGAATGTGCTGCACCCAAATTATTGCAATATGCTTTTCTAAATAACTTAACACCCGTAACAATGGCAGAATTTTGGTGGGGAATTTCGCCTAACTCTGCTATTAGAAAACATAAAAATTACTATCCTGCTTGCCAAAGCAGATGCAAACCCATTTTAACACATATGTTACAGGGTTTAGATGTAGAAGAAAATTTGTTGATTAAAAACTTATCTAAAAATAAAGAATTAAAAATTATTTTTGAGGATGACGTGTTGCTTGTCGTAAATAAACCAGCAGAGTTTTTATCTGTACCAGGTAAAAGTATTTCAGACTCTGTATACACGAGAATACAACTACAATACCCAAATGCAACTGGGCCTTTAATTGTGCATAGATTAGACATGTCTACTTCTGGTATTTTAGTATTAACAAAAACGAAAGAGGCTAATAAAGCTTTACAAAGTCAGTTTATAAATAGGACTGTAAAAAAACGTTATGTAGCCTTATTAGATGGTGTTTTAGCTGACAAAAAAGGCTCTATACAATTGCCTTTACGTGTAGATTTAGATGACAGACCCAAACAATTAGTAGATTTTACATATGGTAAAAATGCAGAAACTAATTGGGAAATTATAGGTATTGAAAAAAATAAAACACGTGTCTATTTTTATCCTGTAACTGGTAGAACGCATCAATTAAGAGTGCATGCTGCTCATAAAAATGGACTAAACACACCTATTATTGGTGATGATTTGTATGGAAAAAAAGCAAACAGATTACATTTACATGCAGAGTTTATCGAATTTGTACATCCGAAGACTAATGAGAAAATTAATTTTTTTGTTCCTGCAGATTTTTAATAATGATAAGTTACCGATATAAATACGCAGATAAGGGTAACCACACGAACTTACAGTATTAAATAATTCACCTGAAAAAAAAGCTTAATTAATTATCTTTTAATTGTTGAATAAATTCCTCCACAGAAAGTGCATTATCCACAGAAAAATCACCAATTTTTGTTCTTCTAAGTGCAGATAAATGAGCTCCAGATTTTAGGGCATTTCCAAAATCGAAAGCTAAAGAACGAATATAAGTTCCCTTACTACAAACTACTCTAAAATCTACTTTTGGCAAATGGTTTTTTGTAATTTCAAATTCAGAAATAGTAACTGCTCTTGTTTTAATTTCTGTAGTTTCTCCTTTTCTTGCTAATTCGTATAAGCGTTTACCGTCTTTTTTAATTGCAGAAAAAATGGGTGGTTTTTGTTGAATTTCTCCAATAAATTGTTGGGTAGTTTCTTTTAAAAGCGATTCAGAAAAATGCGCTGTTGGATATGTTTTATCTACTTCTGTTTCTAAATCGTAACTTGGTGTAGTTGCCCCAGTTGTAAAAGTACCAGTATATTCTTTAATTTGCCCCTGATAGGTATTTATTTGTTTGGTTTGTTTGCCTGTACAAATAATTAATAAACCCGTTGCTAAAGGATCTAAAGTACCTGCATGACCCACTTTTATCTTTTTAAGATTAAATTGTTGTTTAATTTCCCAACGCAGTTTATTTACAACTTGAAAAGAGGTCCAAGTAAGTGGTTTATCAATTAATAAAACTTGTCCGTTTTTGTAGTCTTCTTCTGTCATTTATAAAATTCTTTCAGTAGGTTTAATTAAAGAGGCTGCTTAATAGTAGAGCTAGTTCAAACATCAATTTTAATACTATTAAAAATTGAATTTTATTAATTTAAAAGCGCATAACCTATAGCCATGGTACCAACAATACCACAGTAAATGGAAAAGTAAGAAAGTTTACTATTTTTTACTAATGAAATCATCCATTTACATGCTAATAAACCCGCTACAAAAGCAGCTACAAAGCCTGCCATAATTGGGGTAGTTTCTGACGCTTGAAAATTTAAATCGCCACTTAAAACATCTTTACCAATTTTACCAAAAATTAACGGAACCACCATTAAAAATGAAAAACGGGCTGCTTTAGTTCTATCAATACCTAATAAAACCGATGTAGAAATGGTAGCACCAGATCTAGAAATACCTGGTAGCATAGCAATGGCTTGAGAAATACCAATAATTACAGAATTACTAAATGAAACTTTTTTATCGGTATTTTTTGCTTTATCTGCTAGCAACAATAATAGTGCTGTAACCCACAACATGACACCTACTAATAATATTTTTCCGCCAAAAAAAGATTCTAATTCTTCTTCAAAAAGTATGCCTATAATAACTGCAGGTATCATAGAAATGATAATTTTTAATGAAAACTTAAATTCATCATTCCATTTAAATTGAAACAAACCTTTTACAATGTCAAAAATTTCTTTTCTAAAAATTACGATGGTACTTAATGCTGTTGCAAAATGTAAAACCACTGTAAATGTTAAACTTTCTTCTGGTACAGAAGTATCGCCTAAAATGGCTTTTGCTAACTCTAAATGACCACTAGAGGAAACTGGTAAAAATTCTGTTACACCCTGAATAATACCAAGAATAATGGCTTCTAAAATATCCATATTTATTTTTTAGGATTTAGTAAAATAGCATAAATTTCTATACCTAAACCAACAATTACTAGGGTGGGTGCTAAACGAATTCTTTGCCAATTGTAAATTTCTTTATTAAAAAAATTAGGATCGTTACTAACACCACCTGCCATAAAAATAAATCCTAAAGCAATACATAGGATACCAATAATCATGAAAATGTAATTCTTTTTTCCAAAAATAAATGCTGGTTTTTGTAGTTGTTCTTCTTTCATGTTTTTAATAATAAAGTTCGTCTGTTCGTAAATTTAAAAAACGTTGTGTGGCAAAAAAGGTACTTAACCAAGTTATAATAAATGCTGTTAAAAGTACACCACCTGTTAAATATGCTAAAGAAATATAGTCTTTTAAAAAGCCTAAACTAGGTGCAAATTTATCTGCATAATAAATTACAACTGCTAAACCTAAAAGTGCAATAATTGCAGCAACCAACCCTAATTTTATACTTTGCCAAATAAAAGGTTTTCTAATAAAACCTTTTGTAGCACCAACCATTTGCATGGTTTTTATGTTAAATCTTTTAGAGTAAATAGATAACCTGATAGAGCTATTTATTAAAATAATGGCTATAAAACCCACAAAACCACTTAATATTAACAACCAAAAACTAATTTTTTTAATATTTTTTGTTAGTAAGTTTATCAATAATTTATCGTAAGATACATCTGCAACAAATGCATTTTTTAGAAATTTTGTTTCTAATTCTTCTATTTTTCCTGGAGTAACAAAATCTGCTTTTAAGTAAATATCTATTCCGTTTTTAAGCGGATTTTCTCCCAAAAAATTTAAAAAATCTTCGCCAATTTCTTTACTGTATTGTTTTGCTGCTTGTTTTTTAGAGGTGTAAATAATTCGTTTTGTAAAATTTTCTTTTTGTAAAGCAGCTTTAAAACCATTTATTTGTTTGCTAGTTACCTTATCTTTTAAAAATAAAGTAATGGCTACTTTTTCTTTTACTCTATTTGCTACCAAGGCAGATTTTAAAAGCATGAGTCCTAAAATACCTACCATAAAGAGCACCAAAGCAATACTAATTACAACAGAAATATAAGAAGATGCTAAACGTCTTTTTTGGTATGTTTCAAACTTTGAAGGCATTTTTATGGTAACTTTTAAACTGTTGGCAAGATAATAATAAGAAATTAGTTGACAGTGCGTCTTTGCAGTATTTTAACTAATTGATTTCTTGGCACAGCTCAATTAAAACACCATTGGTAGTTTTTGGATGTAAAAAAGCCACTAATTTATTATCGGCTCCTTTTTTTGGTTCTTCATTTAACACAACAAAACCTTCGTTTTTTAATCTTTTAATTTCAGTTTTAATATCAGAAACTGCAAAGGCAATATGATGAATGCCTTCTCCTTTTTTTTCTATAAATTTTGCAATGGGACTATCTACATTTGTAGCTTGTAATAATTCTATTTTATTAGGGCCTGTGTTAAAGAAAGAGGTTTTAACACCTTCTGAAGCCACTTCTTCTTCTTTATAATGTGTTTTACCAAATAATGATGCAAATAGCTTGTTAGATTCCTCTAAGTTTTTAACTGCAATACCAATGTGTTCTATTTTATCCATAATGTAAAAATAGAAAAAACCAGTAAAGAAAAATCTTTACTGGTTTTAAATATTTAAGTAAGTTTTAAATTATTTTCCTAAAATCTTAAATTCATCTACCATATAGGCTCCATCTAAAGTTGTGTCTGTTCCAGAACCTGAAAATTTATATCCTACATATAAAGTACCTGAGTAAGATGATAAATCTATTAAACCTGATTCCTTAAATGCATACCAAGCATCACTCATCGTTGGTAAATTAGCACTTATAGGTTGCCAAGTAGCAGCGGTTACATTTGCACCATCAAAATCTGTAGATACAAAAACTTCTAGTGTATTGTCTGCAGAATCTAAATGGTGTTGTGCAGATTGGAAGCTTAAAAACACATTGGTGCTTGCACTCATATCTACAGCTGGAGAAATTAACCAACCGATATTTACTGCATCATTTGTTCTAAATCCACTAAACTCTGCATAACCATTTCCACTAAAAATTTGTTCTGTCCAAAGCTCACCTCCTACTTCTGCAAAATTTGTCCAACCTGGAAAGTTTAAATTTGTGTTGTCTGTACCTGCATCAAAGTTTTCTTCTACTAAAACAGTAAAATCTGCAATGTTTAAAGGTGTACATCTTGGCCCATCCATCTGTACATCTTTTACATCGTTTAAAGCCAACACTAAATCGCTACCATTAAACGTTTTAGAAACTACTGCAGCAATACTACCTCCTCCTTCTGGTAGAGTTGCAAACTTAAAGCTTGCAAAGGCACTTGTTTCTAAAATAAAGTTTGAATAACCAAAACCATCACAAGCTTCTAACATTCTTTGCGTATCAAATTGATCATCTGCATCTACATAAGTTTTACCTGTTAAACTTGTAGGAAATTGCGCTTCGTCTACTTGTACAAAAAGGCCTACATGACTATTGTTTATTTGAGAAAACTTTACGTTAAATGGCACTAATTCTTCTGTTGTAATAGATCTAAATATTTGATTTTCTACTTGGTTTAATGATAAGTTTTCTACTTCGTCGTCTTCATTTTTATCTCCACCAATTGTAGCTACTCCATCACCAGATCTAACCTCGCCAACATACAAACCTTTTAACCGAATATAAACCTCTCTACCTAAGTTAAATTTATTGTAAGAATCTACGAGCTCTAAAGCTACTTTAATTGCTGCAGTTGGATTTTCTGGTTTATCTTGTATAAAAAACTCTTTATAAAAATTACCTGTATTGTCTGACGAGGTTACATAACCTTTTACATAAATATCTGAAGTTATTTCTGTGGCTTGGTTAGAAATTACCAAATCTTTTAAATTAGAAATTGTTATTTCTGATAAAGTTCCTGCTGCTATATCTGCATTAATTTTATCAACAGCAACACTTTCTTTTTCGTTTAAATTTTGGGGTACTGTAAAGTCTCCATCTTCTACACAAGAGGTAAAAGAAATGCTAGATACAAAGGCTAGTAATATGATGATTATTTTATTTGTTTTCATTTTAATTATTTTTTTTTAGAATGAT
>Ga0209136_1001540_pt1 | contig 14996 bp, 14 predicted proteins | sample SaaInl0LU_22_DNA_FD_184640 | JGI IMG/M metagenome (GOLD analysis project Ga0209136, IMG submission 184640) | Marine microbial communities from expanding oxygen minimum zones in the Saanich Inlet - ESP_90LU_22_DNA (SPAdes) (version 2) | ecosystem: Environmental > Aquatic > Marine > Intertidal... | reverse complement strand
TGATTTTTGTACCCATTTTTAATCAACTTAATCTTGCTTCAACGGAGATTGTTGCGACAAGTTTTGCTATTCAGTGTTTTGGCATGGTCGCTGGTAGTATTGCATGGCGTGATCACTATCTAAAATCAAAATACGCAAATACGCATACTCATTCTATTTGGGCGGTGCTACCTAAATTATTACTGCTTACCGTTCCGTATGCCATTGCAGGCATTTGGACAGTGCAATATAGTCCGTTGCATACGTGGATAAGCTCTGCAGAAGACTCGTTACATTGGGTCTTTGGTTCTTTTTCTATATTCTTAGCATGCGCTATATTCGCATCATTAAGTCGTCTCAAAGCAAAAGAACAAGCACAAAAAATCACAACATTTGATTGCATTGCTTTAGCGATAATTGCGTATATAGGCGGGCTGATTACAGCGTGGTTATCAGTGGGTGTTGGCGAATTGATTGCGGTATATTTGATTCTACGCCGCTACAGCGTGACGTTGAGTATTGCGGTTGCTGTTATGCTCAGTGCAATCTCGGTATGGGGTGGGGTATTGTATTATGTTGTTTCTGATGTTGTTACCGGTGCTTTTTTCAATGTGTTAATGTTAGGTGACACACATAGCCTATTCGATGTGTTTAGCGGTAATAGTATGATTATCTATCCGATTGCTTGTTTTGCTGGCATAGGCGCGATTATTGGGGGGAGTGTCGCGAAATACATCGTGTTATGGCTCAACCCTTATCAGGTTAAAGTATTTTTTGCAGGATGGGTCATGTTGATGGGCATTGTTAATATGCCCATATTTAGTTAATGATTAAGACGTTATTCGCGTTCGTCCTCATTGATATTTTCATTTTCGCTGTGACTCTCGACCTCAGCATCATTGGGTTGTGCTAACGGCCAGCCGCCTAAGTGTTTATAGCGATTCATCATAAAACAAAATAACTCTGCAGTACGCTGTGCATCATATAACGCGCCATGCGCTTGTTGTTGATCAAACGGAATTTGTGCCGCTTCACAAGCTTTTATTAATACCGTTTGACCCAACGTTAACGCAGCCAAAGACGTCGTATCAAACGAGACAAACGGATGAAATGGAGGGCGTTTTACTTTCGTGCGGGCCAAGGCGGCATTAATAAAGCCCATATCAAAACTTGCATTGTGTGCCACGATAACCGAGCGCTGACAGTCTACTGCTTTTTGGCTTTTGCTGATGGCTTTACATAAGCCTTTCATCGCTTCGCTTTCACTTACTGCACCACGTAATGCACAGTCGAGTTTGATGCCATTAAAATCTAATGCTGCTTGTTCAATGTTAGCTCCTGCAAAGGGTTCAACGTGATAGTGAAATTCTTTATCTGGATGCATGATCCCATGTTCATCCATACGGATAGTCACTGCACCGATTTCTAATAATGCATCGGTTTGAGCATTAAAACCCGCAGTTTCAACATCAATGATGACAGGGAAGTAATGACGAAATCGATCTTTTAATTCTGGATGAGACAACACGTGGCCTTAATTCAAATATCTAAGCCGCTATTATCGCAATTTCTGTCACGAAGTTCTAGCAAAGCTTAGTCGCAATGATTAAACCTTTTTCGTAAATTGACGATAATAGAGTATGTTGTTTGAGAGGTTGCCTGTGATTAGAGCATTACATGTATTGGTATTATTAAGTCTGACTGTGGTTTTCCCCAGTTATGCGGATCGGGCTGTCCGTCAATATGCTGCTAAAGTTGAGACTTCTTCTTGGACATTAGATCCGCATTCAAACCGGCTTGAGTGTCGATTAATCCATCAGATTGATCGCTTTGGTGAGGCGCAATTTAGTTCAGCCGCGTCAAATCAACTTAATCTGCATTTTGGCATGGACATTATTGACCGAGCTTGAAAAAGGGCTGTGGCCAACGTTTCAATATCAAGCCTGGTATAATCAAAATGATACCGTGATGGTCAGCCTCAAATCTGCGAATTTTATGCCAGCTTATCAAGATTTTGTAGATTGCACTGCACAGTTATTGCCATATAGCCTGGAAGATATTGCGTTTACTATTTTGACATTTCAGCCCAATAGCCACAAATTAACACCGTATGCACAAGGCCGGTTAGACCAAGTAGCAGAATATTTAAAATATGATAATGAATTGAGTTTGGTATTGGTTGATAGTCATACTGACGCCGTTTTAGGTCAAACCTCTAGTTTAAATATAACCCAAGCGCGAGCGGATAAAATTAAATCATTTTTTACCGAAAATGGCATAGATGATAGCCGCATTGAAGTCACAGCGAATAGTGAAAAGCGCAGCATCGCGCCGGATAAGAAACTTCTGCAAGGATTCAATCGACGGGTTGTGGTGCAGTTGTTTAAAGCACTATAGTTTTAGCTAACACTTCGATAAATAATAAAAACGGCTCTGCGTAATCAACAGGTATTTGCCGCAAATGCCCCTCAAACCCTTACTACTAGTAATAATAATTCTCAAGTTAGTTAATATTAGCATCAACTGCCAAACAATCTACCGTATAAATCCATCATATATGTTCACACAACAATCTGGATACACTGATGTCCACACATTTATGTTAATGATTAAATATCAATTCTTATGATTGCTTATGGCTGCTATTGACTGAAAGTGTTTAATGGTGAGATAGTATGCTTTTGTCAAAATCATAACAAATAAAAACATATAGTGACGGTTTCTTAAGGAATTATCGATGTATCAACTATTAACAGGCATACATAAAAATTTTATTGGGGTGTTTAGTTATTACCACTCTTGGTTTTAAGACATTCATGGTAGAACCGCAACTCACTGCACGCCTAAATAACCTAGAAGGTAGTGTACCCACTATTAATGGTGATATTAAGGTGAGTTGGTCGATTAATGAACGTCAATTAGCTATGTCTTTGCAAGTACCCAACAATAGTTTAGCGCATTTGTTATTGCCGGATGTGAATGACCTATTAGTCACACAGCAAGGTATAGCGGTAACTGATATTTCGGCATTAACGCCAGGTGAATACAACATAAGCGGAATCGTCTCCTTTTAACAGATTACATAGGTAAGTAAATATTATGAACACAAAAATGACTCTCAGAAAAGTAACATGGATGATGTCGCTCCCATTATTGTTAGCAGCGCCTAGTGCTATTGGGGAAAAACTATCTGCGGATGATTTTGCTAGCCCAGCTAAAAACTATTTACCCAAAACGTGGATGCACGCTATGAATGGCAATCTCAGTAAACCCGGTTTTACTGAAGATTTTAAAGCGATGAAAGACGCCGGTATTGGTGGCGCGATCTTCTTCCATGTACATCGGCGAAACAAGCCATATTCGTCACGGGGCCCAATACGATTTGGTAGCGAAGCCTTTTTTGACACGTTGGTTCATGCAGCAAGCGAAGCGGATAAAAACGATATTGAATTTGGTGTGCATAATGCTGATGGCTGGACATCAAGTGGTGGCCCTTGGGTGACTCCTGAAATGTCGATGAAACGTATTACTTGGTCAGAGCAATCTGTACAGGTAAGTGAAGTTGAAAAAATAATTACGCCACCCCAGCCTGGCTATGCTGAAGGTTTATATCACGATGTCGCGGTGATTGCATTACCGGCTAATAAATTTAATCAAAGCAATGCCTTTGCCAATGCGACCTATTCGAGTTCGGATCCGAGTATCGACGTCAGTGTGTTAAGCGATGCAGACTGGGACACTGAATTTGAATTCAAACAAAACAAATCAAATAATTATTGGATTCAAATCGAATTAGATGAGCCTACCGCATTACGTAGCTTACAAATCGAAACAGAAAATCGCCATGGAGATGGGACATTACAAGTATCCGACGATGGTGAAAATTTTACGACTGTCGTTGAAAAATTAAGACGACCTCGAACCGGCGCAAGAATGTGGGCATTTAGTCCGCAACTGGTAAATAACAAACAAGACGGTTTTAAGTCAAAATATTTCCGTATTGTGTTTTCAGAGCCCATCGCGATTAAACGTTTTGACCTTTGGTCTGTTCCTAGAGTAAATAGCTGGTTATCAATGAACTCCATGGAGCGTGGCCGAGTAAGTTTAGCGCCACAGATAGCCCCGCAAGCGATCACTCGTGCAGATGATGTACTGGTATTAAATCGTGGAGAGTTACCCCAAAACGGCATATCACTACCACAAGGTGATTGGCGTGTTTTACGTTTTGGTTACACCAGTACCGGTGCATTTAATGTTCCGGCTACAGTAGAAGGTGAAGGTTTAGAGGTTGATAAATTTGACGCTAATGCCTTACGATTTCATTTTGATGCGTTTGTCGGTAAATTAGCAAAAAAAGTCGCAGCTAAGGGGATTGACTCACTCAAAACCACCGAAATTGACAGTTACGAAGTCGGTGGACAAAACTGGACTAAGGGCATAGACGAGACTTTTAAGGACAAATTTAATTATGACCTCATCCCGTGGTTACCCTTAATGACAGGACGAGTTATTGAGTCACCCGAACATACCGGCGCGATTTTACAAGAACTTCGTCAGCATCAATCAGATCTTATGGTAGAAAACTATTTTGGAGAATTTACTCGTCTGTCCCATCAATATGGCTTAGAGGCATATATTGAACCCTATGGTTGGGGACCGTTTGATGAATTAGCCTCCGGTGGTAAAGCGGATCGCGTTATGGGCGAGTTTTGGGTAAAGCCACCTTTTGCAAATAAGGGTAAAATTTATCATGGACGCACCAGTGCTGCTATCTCATCAGGCCATATTTACGGTATAAAGATTATTTCAGCTGAGTCGTTTACTTCAATTAATACTGTACATTGGTCGGGACATCCGTATTTTTATAAGCATCATGGTGATCATATGTGGGCACGGGGTATTAACGAAACGATGTTCCATCGTTTTGCTCATCAGCCCAATAACCATATTAGACCTGGTATGACGATGGACTCCATTGGTTCACATTTTGATCGCACCCAAACATGGTGGAGTAACGGTGGCGCTGCCTGGTTCACATACCTAGCTCGCGGTTCATACTTATTACAACAAGGTGTGCCAGATGCTGACTTTTTAGTGCATGTCGGAGATGTCGCACCGGTTCGTGGTAATAGCAGTGCTAAGATCCCTGCCGGTTTTACCCATGATCTCACTAATACCGATGTATTACTTAACCGTCTAAGCGTTAAAGATGGTTATTTAGTGCTGCCTGAAGGAACACGTTATACCGCGTTATACTTATCCAAAAATAAGTACCTCCATTTAAAAACATTAAAGAAGATACAATCTTTAGTCGCTGCTGGTGCAACTGTAATTGGTCAAAAACCCGAAGCCGTAATTGGTTTTAGCGAATGGGCTGACAAAGCAGAATTTGCTCGTATCGCCGATGCACTTTGGGGTGACATGAATACAGATACTGCCAAGACTATTACTCCCTATCAAAAAGGGTTTGTAAGTAGCAGTAGCCTTGCAGATACAATCGCGGAACTTAATATAGAGCCCGGCTTGTTAGTGAATAATGAACCGGTTAATGTGTTTGCTAAACGTCGTATAGATGGCAACGATCTGTACTTTTTCCACAGTGAAAAACCAGAATTCCAACAAGTTAATGTCGATATTCGTGATGGCGATGGCATTCCTGAAATCTGGAATAATTCCGATGGCACAATTGAAAAAATCCATGATTACCGCCGCAATGGCAATCGTATTACGTTTGACTTAGCACTGGAACCTTATGCGAGTCGGTTTATAGTCATTCGCCGTGATAATCAAGTACCGCAATACAACGGAACACATTCGCAGTTAGTTAAAGATATATATTTAAATGAGGTCAAGCCATCACAAGTCAATGAACTGACTGGCCCATGGAATATTAGTTTTGATCAAGCGTGGTCTGGACCTGGTGATGTTACTTTTGATAGCTTACAGGATTGGAGCACACGTCCAGAAGAAGGTATCAAACATTATTCAGGTACGGCTAACTACGCCAAAACCTTTATGGTCAGTCAAAAACAAGTAGCAAGTAATGAGCCTATCTACTTAGATCTAGGTGAAGTACAACAAATTGCTGAAGTAAGTATAAATGGCAAAAAATTGGGTACGTTATGGAAGCCACCATTTGTTCTAGATATAAGTTCAGCGCTCAAAGCCGGTAAGAATCAATTGGATATTGCTGTCACTAACACTTGGGTAAATCGTTTAATTGGTGACGAAGCTCTACCTGATACCAGTGGTTACAGCATGGTTGGTGATACCGTGCCGTGGTTGAACGCTAACCAAAAACCACCCAAGAGTGAACGAGTGACTTTTACTGGCTTTAACTTTTTTACCAAAGAAAAAAGTAAGGTGTTACAGCCATCTGGTTTACTTGGACCCGTGCGCTTGATTCATCAACAGGATGCAAGATAAACACTTATGAAAACACATTTACACATGCCAACTCGATACCTATTAATGTGTCTACTTTGTCTAGTTCACACAACAACCTTCGCACATACAGACGGGGTAGATAGCGTCGACTATTTTGCCAATAATGGGTTAGGTAATTCAGTTGCTATTATACAGCACCCCGCAGGCGTCCATGCGAACGGGGTGACGTATGTCAGCTATCAAGGTCCAGAAGTGGCGCCCTATGTGGCATCTTATCATCACGGTAGTAAACAGTGGACAGGTCCATTTAAAGCCGGCAATAGTGACTTAAATCAAGTCCTCATCGATACGGGGCGGGCCAACAGTCACGGTAAACCCACTATGCTGATTGATGATTTAGGTTACATTCATCTTTTTTATGGCGGTCATGGTGGAGGGGCTAAGTTTGGTGTTAACCCTTATGGCAGAGGCGGTTTAGCGCGCAACAAACATGCGGTATCGAAGAAGCCCTACGATATTAGTGAGTGGCAAGACTTAGATAACATCTCTATTTTTGGTACCTATAATCAAGCCATCAAAATGGACAATGGTGATATCTATTTGTTCTATCGCCATGGGGCACACAGAAGTGATTGGGTATATCAAAAATCCAGCGATCATGGACGTACCTTTTCGCCTGCAATTCCTTTCTTAAAAACCAAAGAACGGACTGACATCAAGGCGTCTGACAGTTGGTACATTTGGGCTACCAAAGGTCAGGGTGATGATATTATTTTGTCCTATGATTACCATGTATGTTGGTTTAAAGGTGAAGGTCCAAGAGGTAGAGGCCACATTACACAAAGGCATGATTTGTATTATATGGTACTTGATACCAAAAGTGGTCAATTACGCAATGTGCAAAACGAACCCATACCCTTTCCTGTCACTAAAAAAATAGCTGATAAACAGACATTGGTGGCCCGCACAGGTAAAGATTGGACTTTTAATGGTTCATCTCATCTGGATAGCAACGGCTTTCCGCATATTGCATTAAATATAGGTAAAGACTTAGGTCGGAATACCGGCGGCCCTAAACAAACACACTACTTTCAATGGAATGGTGAAACATGGTCAGCAGCTACACCTGTCGACATAGTGTCAAATCAAAAAAACACCGATACACGCGGCGATTTTTTCATCGATAAAGCCTCGGGAGACGTGACCTTTTTATTAGGGTATCAAGATGGCAAAGACGGCGTTATTGGCACATTTACCAATGATGGTAAACACCAATCGTTTGTTAAAAAACAAGAATTATTACGTCGTCCTAGCGCAACGTGGGCATTAACTGCAAAGATAGGTGATGCCCACCCTGATGCTAGGATCATTGTGGCCGAAAAGGTAAGAGGACAGCAATGGCATAACATGTATTTGCTTGGGGACAATGGCGCAATTATCCGTCCAATGTCTGAACTCGCACCTCTTAATAAATAGGCAATAAAATGCGCTGCTGCAAGAAAAAGTATTTACACATTGCGACTGTATTTGTCGTTTTAACACTACTGACCGCTTGTACTCTTCAGTCAGGTGATTCAGCAAATGATAGCGCAAGTGCCAAAGCGCCAATCGCCTTAAAAGTGGGCGAAGGGTTTGTTAACCCCATTGGTTATTATGAATCAATGCCTCGTTTTTCTTGGCAAGTCTCGCCAACAGCGGCTTACCAATTTCAACAAGCATTTTAAATTCAAGTGGCATCATCTGCTGCAAACATTGAAAACGCAGACTTATGGGATAGCCAAAAACAAGTATCGTCAACTAACGCATGGGTCAAATATCAAGGTAGTTCCCTGTTGTCTCGTCAACAAGTCTACTGGCGAGTGCGTATTTGGGATGAAACAGACAGCGTTTAAAAATGGAGTGAACTAGCAACAATTGAGTTAGGCTTATTGTCTAATCAAGACTGGTAAGGTCAATGGATCCGTCACCCTGAAACGGGTGAAACGGTTTCACTCTATTAATAACGGTGCAACCACCACGTGGGAGCGCTGGAATTCATATTCACTAAAAGATGGTTTTAGCAAAGAGAAGATGAACTCTCTTAATCATTACGCTTATGGCGCAGTCGCTAAATGGTTTTATGAAGGTATTTCAGGGATAAATGCGGCAAACCCGGGTTTTAAAGAAATTAATATCGAACCGCAATTTAATCAACGTTTAGATAATGCCTCAGGTAGTTACAAAACACCGCAAGGAGAAGTTAAAGTCAGTTGGCGTATTAGTCAAGGACAGCTTGATATGCAGGTCACTATTCCAAAAAACAGCCGCGCAAATTTTAAATTACCGCAAGTGACTTCTTTGATGATTAATGGCGTAAAGGTACCTTCAAATATCAAATTAAAACAACAAGCGATGACACAACAATCGCCTGGTGTTTATCAAATTAGTGGGACAGTTAATGGGATTTAGTATTTGAGGAAAGTCACTAAGTTTTGTTTCATTATTCATCAATCTTGTCTTTAAACTCACACAAATCTTCGATCATGCACGAGCCGCAGCGAGGCTTGCGCGCAATACAGGTATAGCGTCCGTGCAAGATCAACCAATGATGCACATCCACTTTAAACTCTGCGGGGATGACTTTTATCAGTTTTTCTTCGACTTTTTCGACAGTTTTACCCATGGCGAGTTTAGTACGGTTGCTTACACGGTAAATATGCGTGTCTACCGCTATTACAGGCCAGCCAAACGCGGTATTTAATACAACGTTGGCTGTTTTACGACCTACGCCAGGTAACGCTTCTAGGGCCTCACGATTTTCTGGAACAACAGAGCCATGTAAATCAATCAACATTTTACAGGCTTTGTGAACATTCTCCGCCTTGCTGTTAAACAAACCAATGGTTTTGATATAGCTTTTTAGCCCATCAACGCCTAAGGCATAGATTGCTTCAGGTGTATTCGCGACGGGAAATAATTTATCCGTGGCTTTATTTACGCCAACATCGGTAGCTTGTGCAGAGAGTGTGACTGCGACAAGTAATTCAAATGGTGAGCTATAATTGAGCTCTGTTTTTGGATGAGGATTTTCGTTACGTAAGCGAGTTAAGATCTCGCGACGTTTAGCGTTATTCATAAGACAATCCTGAGTTAACTCGCTTCAGTCGTTACGCGAGCTCGGGCAACCACTTTTTCTTTTTTCGGGGCAAACCAACGTGCCATACGCGTATCCATAATATTTTTAAGCGCTATAATCAGACCCATGCCGATAAACGCACCGGGAGGAAGTATCGCTAATAAAAATGGTTGCTCTGGCGTAAACAACTGGATTTTCAAATCAACAGCCCACGCGCCTAGTAATAAATCGGCACCACTAAAGAGACTGCCACTACCAATTAACTCACGCATTCCACCTAAAAATACTAAGACCAATGCAAATCCCGCACCCATGATAAAACCATCATAAGCAGATTCTTTGACCGGGTTTTTGGAGGCATACGCCTCAGCTCGGCCGATAATGGCACAGTTAGTGACTATCAAAGGGATAAAAATCCCCAAAGCAAGATACAGCTCATAGGTATAAGCATTCATGACTAATTGTACGATCGTCACAAAGGCAGCGATAACCATGACAAAAATCGGAATACGGATTTCATTGGGGACGAAGTTACGTACCAATGACACCGTAATATTAGAGCCAACCAAGACCAATAATGTCGCTAAGCCTAAACCAAGACCATTAATCGCTGTAGTCGTCACCGCGAGTAAAGGGCAAAGTCCTAATAATTGTACCAAGGCTGGGTTGTTATTCCACAATCCTTGCCAAGTTAGCTCTTTAAACTCATTCATGCTCCTCTCCTAGTGTCTCGGATTCGTCCAGTTGCTGGATCAATGCGCATTGATTTGGTGCTAGGGCAATATCACGTTGATGAGTTTGAACATAGAGCACGGCGTTTAATACGGCATTGACAACAGCTCTAGGCGTAATCGTTGCACCGGTAAACGCATCAAATTGGCCACCGTCTTTTTTCACTGCCCAATTATCTTCGCGTCCAGGTACATAGGTTTGTTGGTTAAAACTTAATATCCAATCATTAATCCGTAAATCAATTTTATCACCCAACCCTGGAGTTTCTTTATGATCGAGCACGCGTACACCTGTGACTGTACGTAAATATTGACCAGAAATCCCTATGATCAAACGAATATCACCACTGTAACCGTCAGGCGCAATGGTTTCTATAGCCACGCTGGTAAGCGACGTTTGTGAATTATTTATGGTCACTCCAGTCACTGTATCACTGAAGCCTCTATAAGCTTTTAAATCCGCGCCATCGCCTAACTGTGAGTCTATCGGTAATGCCGCGCAATCATGCTGGATATCGTTACTAAAGCTACCACTAGGTACAACATCATTTATGACACGTAACAGCATGCGTTGTTGTTGTTCGGCTATGGTGTCTTTGGTGCCAAGATAGGTAATGGCAATTAATAGCGTAGTAACTAGTGCAAATGCCCCTAATATTAACGCGTTTTTTTTCGTGTTAGTTATTGAATCAGAATTCATGATTTATACCCATAAACACGAGGTTGTGTGTAGTAGTCAATTAATGGGACTGCAATATTCATAATTACGACAGCAAAAGCGACCGCATCCGGGTAACCGCCATAGGTGCGAATGATAACTGTCCAAAAGCCGATGAGAAGCCCAAAAATAATACGTCCTTTGTCCGTTGTTGAGCCAGAAACAGGATCGGTCACGATAAAAAATGCGCCGAACATGACAGCCCCAGAAAACAAATGATAGATAATTGAGCCAGTTTGATCGGGTGCGAGCATGCTTAAAAATCCTGCGGTTAAGATCACACCAAGCAGCATACTAAATGGCATTTGCCAATTAATGATACGTTGCTGTAATAACACCAAACCACCTAATAAATAGGCGAGGGCAACACTACTCCAACCATATGACCAACCCCAATCGGAGCTAAAAATAGTTGCGCTTAAGGTTTCAGAGTAAGTCATTCCGCTAAGTAAGCCCGTACGCACAGCATCTAGCGGGGTTGCTTGGGTGATGCCATCAATCCCTAATTGTAATTGTGCTAAGTTATATCCGGTTTGGGTGAAGCCGGTGAAAATCAAACTTAAAGCATCAAACAATCCAAATGACGTTTGCGCCATAGTTTGCACTGGCAGCCAAGCTGACATGGAGATAGGAAATGATATCAATAACACCACATAGCCTGTCATGGCAGGATTGAACATATTAAAACCCAATCCACCATAAAGCTGTTTGACGATAGCGATAGAGAAAAAGGTACCAATGACCACTAACCACCAAGGTGCCAACGGCGGTAAACAAATACCCAGTAACAGCGCAGTTAACACCGCAGAATAATCACGGATCCCACGTGATACGTTTTTCTTACGCAGTTCTAATATCGTCGCTTCAGTAACAACCGCAGTAAGCATTGCAAGAGTAATTTGAATGATGGTGCCCCAACCAAAAAACCAAGTTTGTGCTAGCACACCAGGAATACAGGCGTAACAAACCATTCGCATGACTTGACCCGTATCACGACGAACACGGTTATGAGGTGAACTTGATAACGAAAACTGCATGAAATTATTTATCCGAATCAGTAGGTGGGTTGTTTTGCGCAGCAGCACGCTTAGCTTTCGCGCGCGCTAGTGCCGCAGCAATTTTATCCTTGGCGTCATTGCCTTTATTATCCATGGTCTTTTTGCGTGCCTCAGCAGCTAGACGATGTTTTTCTTCACGGGCTTGTTTGTCGGCTAATAGACGAGCTTGGCGCGTCTCAAACCGTTCCCGCGCTTTTTCAGATTTTTCTTTTTCTAGGGCAATATGTTTTATATCTGTTTTAGCTTTACGATAGTAATGTACCAACGGAATTTCTGATGGACACACATAGGCACACGCACCGCATTCAATACACGCATCGAGATTATAAGCTTGGGCTTTGTCGTATTCTTTGGCTTTACTATGCCAAAATAACTGTTGTGGTAATAAACCAGCTGGACATGCTTCAGCACATAAACCACAACGTATACAAGCACGTTCATCTTCGATGTCAGGGAGTTCTTGTTTGTCTGGAACCAACAAGCAATTAGTGATTTTAACCACAGGAACCGTATCGTTCACTGCAGTAAACCCCATCATAGGTCCGCCCATAATGACTTTTTTTACCAACTGTTTACTCGGGTCATAATGAGCTATGTCGAGTAAATGACTAATGGGTGTGCCAAGTAATGCCCACACATTTTGCGGCTGAGCCAAAGCTTGACCGGTCAGTGTCACGACACGTTGAACCAACGCTTTACCGTGTAAAACGGCATCAGCAATTGCAAAACAGGTACCTACGTTATACATCAAACAGCCAATATCAATCGGTAAACCATCATGTGGGACTTCTTCACCCGTGAGTATTTGGATCAGTTGCTTTTCGCCACCGGATGGATATTTAGTAGGCACACTCGTAATGGTAATGCCATTGTCTTGTAAACAGGCCGTTTTCAGTGCATTCAGTGCTTGGGGCTTATTGTCTTCGACAGCAATAATAATCTGTTTGGGCTTCACGATATGGCGTAAAATATCAATCCCTTGTTTAATTTGCCACGCATGTTCGCGCATGATGCGATCATCGCTACTAATGTATGGCTCACACTCAACCCCATTGATGATTAAACATTCAACGGGTTTTTGTGGATTACTTTTTAGATGCGTAGGAAACCCGGCTCCGCCGAGACCGGTTATTCCAGCTTGGCAAATGCGCTCGAGCAGCACAACCTGCTCGACCTTAGTGTAGTCGGTTAGTAATGGCATTAATTGCCATTGTGTTTGGCCATCAGGCTCAAGGGTAATGGTCATTTCAGGAATACCTGAAGGATGCGCACTCGGGTGCTGAGTGATCGCTTTAATGATACCGGAGGTCGATGCATGCACGGGCACGGAAAATGGATTACTTGATTGCGTTAACGCCTCTCCCTTAGCGACATGCTGACCGACAACAACACAGATGTTACCTTGGGTGCCAATATGCTGTTTAATGGGGATATACAATACAGGCGGCTCTTGAATCGTATTGATTGGAGTCGTGTTGGATAACGATTTTTGTTGTGGCGGGTGAACACCACCAGAAAAATCAAATAGTCTACCTTGGTTTAATTGGGCGACAACATGTTCAGCATCAATCATATATTTATTAACCATCACAGTACCTGTTTGATTGGGATGTCACCGACCCCTTTTCCTAATTCCCACTGCCAAGTTTGTGGTGTCGGTTTTACTGGCACCATATCTATGCAATCAACGGGGCAGGGTGCGACACAGAGATCACAGCCGGTACATTCATCGATAATCACCGTATGCATTTGTTTTGATGCACCAATAATGGCATCGACAGGGCAGGCTTGGATACACTTAGTGCAGCCAATGCATTCAGCTTCACGGATATAGGCAACTTTTTTGACATCCTCAACACCGTGATCGCCATCTAATGGTTTGGGTTCAACCCCCATTAAATCAGCTAGTTTTTTAATCGTTGCATCGCCACCTGGGGGACATTTATTAATTTCGTCTCCGTTTGCAATCGCTTGAGCGTAAGGTTTACAACCTGGGTAACCACATTGACCACATTGAGTTTGAGGTAGCAGCGCATCGATTTGTTCGACGAGCGGGTCGGCTTCAACTTTAAATTTAATCGCGGAATACCCCAAAATCGCACCGAATATGAGCGCTAAGGTACCAATAATAAGGAGAGCAGTGAGTAAGGTCATTAGAGTTTTACCAAGCCAGTAAAGCCCATAAAGGCTAATGACATTAAACCGGCAGTGATCATTGCAATGGACGCACCTTTAAATGGCGAAGGTACATCTGCTGCGGCAAGCCGTTCACGCATGGCTGAAAACAAAATCAATACCAAGGAAAACCCAACCGCAGCGCCAAATCCATATATAGCCGACTCCATTAAAGAGTGTTGCTCTTTTATATTTAATAAAGCGACACCAAGTACTGCACAGTTAGTCGTAATCAACGGCAAGAATATGCCGAGTAAACGGTACAGAGTAGGGCTGGTCTTTTGCACAACCATTTCTGTAAACTGCACCACAACCGCAATGACTAAAATAAAACTTAACGTACGTAAATATTCTAATCCGAATGCGGCTAGTAAATAGGTCTCTATAAGATAACTGCAAACCGAGGCTAGCGTAAGTACGAAGGTCGTGGCCATTGACATGCCGATAGCCGTTTCTAATTTGCCTGACACTCCCATAAAAGGGCATAGACCAAGAAATTGAACTAGCACGAAATTGTTCACCAGCACGGTACTTATCAACAATAGGATAAATTCAGTAAGCATAATTATTGGGTATCATTCATGAAAATGTGTTAAGAAAAATAATGTTGTAAACAACAAAAAGCATTATCTGATGAAATGGCTTAAGAAACAATGGATAAAGTATGATTAGAGGGTGAAACTAGGATATTAATAAGATTAGGTGTAAAGTTTGTGCGTGAGCCAATGAAGATGGCTCCCCCTCCCCGACTCGAACGGGGGACCTGCGGATTAACAGTCCGTCGCTCTAACCAGCTGAGCTAAGGGGGAAACGCATACCTTACACTCGATGAA
>Ga0209136_1001535_pt1 | contig 15008 bp, 13 predicted proteins | sample SaaInl0LU_22_DNA_FD_184640 | JGI IMG/M metagenome (GOLD analysis project Ga0209136, IMG submission 184640) | Marine microbial communities from expanding oxygen minimum zones in the Saanich Inlet - ESP_90LU_22_DNA (SPAdes) (version 2) | ecosystem: Environmental > Aquatic > Marine > Intertidal... | reverse complement strand
CATAAAAGAGTTTCCGTCAATATCTTTTAGTTTTCCTCCAAAATCTCTTACGGCCTCAGAAATTAAGAATGCAGGGTATTCATTTGGGTTGTATAGTGCTGTAGGATGAAACTGGATAAATTCCATCTCTTTAATTTCTGCTTTGGCTCGATATGCCATTGCTACACCATCTCCTGTTGCAATTACAGGATTTGTGGTGTTTCCATAAACCTGACCAGCACCTCCGGAAGCCAATAGGGTGTATTTGCTAACAATTGTTTTTACTTTATTTTTCTTTTCATCTAAGACGTAAGCGCCATAACAAGTTAAGTTTTGATTTCTTCTCGTTGGGGTTTTTTTTACTTGATGTTCTGTAATAAAGTCAATTGCAAAATGATGTGTTAAAAAAGAAATATTTTTTTTGACGTTAACTTGGTGTAATAGTGCACGAGCAATTTCTGATCCGGTCATGTCTGTATGATGCAGAATTCTGTTCTGAGAATGTCCACCTTCACGTCCTAAATCATAATTACCTTCCTTGTTTTTATCAAATTTTGTACCCCATTCAATCAATTCATTTAATCTATCAGGAGCTTCTTCGATGACCATTTTTACAACTTCTTCATTACAAAGACCATCTCCTGCAATTAATGTATCTTGAATATGCTGGTCAAAGCTGTCTGAAGTTTTATCATAAACAGTAGCAATTCCACCTTGTGCATATTTGGTATTTGATTCTTTTTTGGTGTCTTTGGTAACTATAGTAATAGAAAATTCCGGGAATTCTGTGGCCATTTTTAAAGCAAACGTTAAGCCTGCAACTCCAGAGCCAATGACTAAAACGTCGGTTTTAATTATGTTTTCTTTTCCAGTCATCTAAAGAAATTATTTAGAAAGAGCTAGCATTCTTTCAATAGGTAATATTGCCTTTTTGCTTAGTTCAGCATCAACTGTTATACTTGGTAACTCATGCTCTAAGCATAAGTATAATTTTTTCAAAGTATTCATTTTCATATAAGCACATTCGCTACATGCACAAGTATTGTCTTCTTTAGCTGGTGCAGGAATAATTTCTTTATCAGGATTTTCTTGCAGCATTTTAAATAAAATTCCAGCTTCTGTGGCAACAATAAATTTTTTCTTTTTACTATTTCTCACATAGTTTAGTAGACCAGAGGTAGAGCCAATATACTTTGCAACTTTAAGCAAGTGTGCTTCAGATTCTGGATGTGCAACCAATTCAGCATCTGGATGTTCTTTAAACAATTCGATTAGCTTTTCCATAGAAAATGCTTCGTGAACAATACAAGCACCATTCCAAAGTAACATATTTCTACCCGTTTCTTTATTTAAATAGGCTCCTAAATTTTTGTCTGGCGCAAATATTAATGGTTGATCTTCTGGAAAAGAATCAATTATTTTTCTAGCATTAGAAGACGTACAAACGACATCACTCAACGCTTTGATTTCTGCAGAACAGTTTATATAGGTTACTACTTTATGGTTTGGGTGTTGTTTTTTAAAAGCTGCAAATTGCTCTGGAGGGCAAGAGTCTGCTAAAGAACAACCCGCTAATAAATCTGGTAGTACTACTTTTTTATTTGGATTTAGAATTTTAGCAGTTTCGGCCATAAAATGAACTCCCGCAAAAACGATCATATCAGCATCTGTCTCAGCTGCTTTTTGAGCCAATGCTAGGCTATCTCCGACAAAATCTGCAATTTCTTGTATTTCATCAATTTGATAATAATGGGCCAGTAAAACTGCGTTCTTTTCTTTTTTTAAACGAATAATTTCCTTTACATAGTCTACGCCAGAAGTATCTATAGTTAAAAATCCTTTCGAAGTTAATTGTTCTTTTGCAGTTGCTAATGTATCCATTTTTGTTTACTATTCTTTTGCACTAGCAAAATTACACAATTATTAAGAAATAACCTCGTGTATTATAGTAACGTTAACTCTTGAATGATTTAATTTGTGATTGTTTTAACTACAACAAATACCTTTTAGAAATAGATCATTTATAAAAGGTAAAATAATGTAATTTTGCTTTCATGGATGCTCATATTCAACTGCAATTACAAACCCTACCCAATACACCTGGTGTTTATCAGTATTTCGATAAACAAGGAATTATCATTTATGTAGGTAAAGCAAAAAACTTAAAAAAAAGGGTGAGTTCTTACTTTACAAAAAATCATGAGTACGGTAAGACTAGAGTTCTTGTAAAGAAAATTGTAAATATCAAACATATTGTTGTCAATTCCGAAACTGACGCATTACTGCTAGAAAATAACCTAATAAAAAAATACAAACCACGCTATAATGTTCTACTAAAAGACGATAAAAGTTACCCTTGGTTGTGTATAAAAAAAGAGCGTTTTCCAAGAATCTTTTTAACCAGAAGGATAATTAAAGATGGTTCAGAATATTTTGGTCCTTATACTTCTGTAAAAACAGTTCGTATTCTTTTAGATTTAATAAAAGAGCTGTATTCTCTAAGAACTTGTAAATATGACTTGAGTGCTCAAAAAATAAATGAAGGAAAATACAAAGTATGTTTAGAATATCATTTAGGCAATTGTAATGGACCCTGTGAAGGTTTAGAAACAGAGTTGCAATACAATCAATCTATAAGAGAGGTAAAAAATATTATCAAAGGAAACTTTAAAGAAAGTTTAGAACGATTTAAACAAATGATGTTAGATTTTGCTGCCAATATGGAGTTTGAAAAGGCACAGCAAATTAAAGAAAAACTAGCACGCCTAAATAGTTATCAAGCAAAGTCTACCATAGTAAATCCATCAATAAATAACGTTGATGTTTTTTCGATCATTTCTGACGAATCTCATGGATATGTAAACTTTTTGAAGTTGGCTAACGGGAGTATTATTCAATCCCACACAACAGAAATAAAAAAGAAGTTAGATGAAACTGACAAAGAATTATTAGAACTTTTTATCGTAGAGATCAGACAAAGATTCAATTCTCTAGCTCCAGAAATTTACGTTCCTTTTGATGTTGATTTAGGTGATGGTGTTAAAGTAACCATTCCAAGATTAGGAGATAAAAAACGTATAGTAGAACTCTCTGAACGGAATGCAAAGTACTATAGACAGGAACAATTTAAACAAATAAAAATTGTTGATCCAGACAGGCATGTAAATCGAATTATGAACCAGATGAAAAAGGATTTGCGTTTGCAAGCAGAACCGAGGCATTTAGAGTGTTTTGATAATTCAAACATCCAAGGAACCAATCCTGTTGCGGCATGTGTTGTTTTTAAAAATGGAAAACCAAGTAAAAAAGAATACAGACACTACAATATAAAAACAGTAGTTGGTCCTGACGATTTTGGATCTATGGAAGAGGTAGTTTACAGAAGGTACAAACGTTTGTTAGCAGAGTATGCACCACTACCTGAATTAATTGTTATTGACGGAGGTAAAGGACAGTTGTCATCTGCCTTAAAAAGTCTGGACCTTTTAGGTTTAAGGGGTAAAATTGCTATTATAGGTATTGCGAAACGTTTAGAAGAAATCTATTTCCCTGGAGATCCAGTTCCAATGTATTTAGATAAAAAATCGGAATCGTTAAAAATTATTCAGCATGCTAGAAATGAAGCCCATCGTTTTGGTATTACCTTTCATAGAAACAAAAGGAGTAAATCTGCCATACAAAGTGAGTTAGAGTTAATTCCAACAATAGGCAAACAGACCATTACAAGTTTACTCCGTAAATTTAAATCGGCAAAACGTGTCAAAGAAGCTTCCTTAAAAGAGTTAGAGGATGTCGTTGGGTTTGCTAGAGCAAAAAAAGTACACAACTACTACCATCAACAAGAAAAATAGCAGAAGTTGTGTTGTGTAAGTGTATTTAGTATTTAACTGAAGCTGAAGCCTTTTGTTTTAGCTATACATTCATTAAATCTTCAATTTCATCAGCTTCAATGGGTATGTTTTGCATTAAGTTAAAGGGTGCTCCCATTTCTTGTACAACCACATCGTCTTCTAAACGAACTCCAAAACCTTCATCGGGAATATAAATACCGGGTTCAACTGTAAAAACCATATTGGCTTGTATTGGTTTGTGTAAAAGACCGTAATCATGAGTGTCTAAGCCCATATGATGACTAGTGCCATGCATAAAATATTTTTTATAAGCTGGCCAATCGTTGTTTTCATTTTGGACATCTGCCTTACTAATTAAACCGAGCTTCAATAGTTCAGCAGTCATTATTTTACCGACTTCAAGTTGATATTCTTTCCATAACACCCCTGGGACAAGCATTTTAGATGCTTCTTTTTTAACATGCAAAACAGCATTATACACAGCTTTTTGTCTTTTAGTAAACCTACCATTTGTAGGAATTGTTCTCGATAAATCACTTTTGTAATTTGCATACTCAGCTGCAATATCAAACAAAATTAAATCACCATTTTTACATTGTTTATTATTTTCTTTATAATGCAGTACATTGGTGTTACTTCCTGAAGCAATAATAGGGCTGTAAGCAAAGCCTTTAGAACGATTTCTAATAAATTCATGTAGCAATTCGGCTTCAATTTCATATTCCCAAACACCGGGTTTTACAAAAGGTAAAATTCTTCTGAATCCTTTTTCAGTAATATTACAAGCGTGTTGAATTAAATCAATTTCAATAGCGTCTTTTATAGACCGAAAATACTGTAAAATAGGATTACTTTTTGCGGTTTGATGTGCAGGATATTTGGCTAATAACCATTTTGTAAAGCGATCTTCACGTGTCTCTGTTTCTACAGAAGATCTGTAATGCTCGTTCGTGTTGATATAAAAAGTATCAACATAGGTTGATAATTCGAATAGTATTTTTTCTAAAGCTTGTAACCAAAAAATAGTTTGTATCCCACTAGTTTTAGTAGCAGCTTCTTTGGTTAATTTTTTTCCTTCCCAAATAGCAGTATGCTCATTGGTTTCTCTTACAAACAATACCTCTCTTAAATTTTCATTGGGGCAATCTGGACACAACACTAAAATACTTTCCTCTTGATCTACACCACTCAAATAAAAAATATCACGGTGTTGCTCAAAAGGCATAGTGCTATCTGCACTAATTGGATAAATATCATTTGAATTAAAAACGGCCAAACTTTTAGGTTTCATATGAGTCGTAAAGTTTTTCCTATTTTTTATAAAGAGTGAGGGGTTTATTGGATTGTATCTCATTAGAAATTGAATTTCATCAAATATCTGAAAAAATCACAATAAAATGCATGGTATACTGATTAAGTGGTTGAAATAATATATTGATTACTTTTTAAGATAAGATCGTTCATTTTTTAAGCCTTTGAAAAGGCGTTCAAACAATAGTTATTTTCTGTTTTTAGTACGGTTATTCCTCTTGCTATATTGATTTTTTGTGGTATTTTCTTTGTAATTATTTTTTCTTCTATCCGTTCTTCCACCTGTTGTATCTGTTTTGTTATTCTGTAAGGTGTTTTTTTTCTCTGAATTTGTCGTTTTCTTTTTCTTATCAAAAGCTTTTTTACTCTGTGTTGCTGCTCTTTTAGGTGGAGCAGTATCAGTTGGTTCAAAGCCTTCAACGATTTCGGATTTTATTTTTTGTCGTAATAGCTTTTCAATCTCTTTTTGGTATTCCGTTTCTTCACTGCAAACTAAAGAAATAGCTTCACCTGTTGCACCTGCTCTTCCTGTTCTTCCTATTCTGTGTATGTAATCTTCAGGAATATTTGGCAATTCAAAATTAATAACATTAGGCAACAGAGGAATATCTAATCCTCTAGCAGCAATATCTGTAGCTACTAAAATTTTAATGGTATTTTCTTTGAAGTTTTTTAGTGCTTTTATGCGAGCATTCTGACTTTTATTACCGTGGATTGCAGCTGCAGAAATATGATGTTTTAATAAGTTTCTAGTCAACTTATCAGCACCATGCTTTGTTCTTGTAAAAATTAACACCTGATTCCAGTCGTTGTCTTTTACCAGTTTTATAGTAAATTCGGTTTTCCTCTTTTTATCAACTTTATAAATTTGATGAGCAACTTTTTTTGCAGTAGAATTTTGTGGAGCTGTTTCTACTTCAACAGGGTTTTCAAGAATTGTTGTAGCTAGTTTTTTTATTTCTGCTGAAAAAGTAGCTGAAAATAATAAACTTTGACGCTTTTGAGGTAAAAAACTAATGATTTTATTAATATCTCTAACAAAACCCATGTCTAACATCCTATCTGCTTCGTCTAGAATAAATGTATCAACTCGTTTAAAAGAAACTGCTTTTTGATTGTGTAAATCTAATAATCTACCTGGAGTAGCTACTAAAATGTCTACGCCTTTTCGTAGGGTAGCAATTTGAGGTTTTGCATTTACACCACCAAAAATAACTGTAGATTTTATATCTAAATATTTGCTGTATTCTCTAATATTATCATAAATCTGAGCAGCCAATTCACGAGTTGGTGTTAAAACCAATGCACGTAAAGGTCTGTATTTTGGATGTTTTGTTTCAGAGAGATAATGTAATACAGGAAGTGTAAATGCAGCTGTTTTGCCCGTGCCTGTTTGTGCAGATGCTAATAAATCCTTGCCTTGTAAAATATGGGGAATTGCTTTCTCTTGTATTGGGGAAGGTTTGGTATATCCTTTTTCGCTAACAGCTTTTTCTAAGGATATAGATAAACCTAGATTTTTAAATGTCATAGATTCTTTTTAGTTGGATTGGTTTCTAATTATTCCAATTCTCGGGTAAAGGTACATTGTTTTAATTGAAGTTAGTTTTAATACAAGCTTCTTGGATTAATTATAGTCGACAAAAATCTTGTACGCTAAAATCAAAAAGTATCCAAACAGCTTTCTATCGTATTGTAAATTTTATTTAATTCTTTTTTAGAAATAACATAAGGAGGTTGAATATAAATGGTGTTTCCTAAAGGTCTTAAAAAAACACCATTATCCATAAAATGCGCTAATAATTTTTCTCTTAAAGCCCCATAACGCTGCATTTTAATATTTATTTCTACTGCAAAAATGACCCCTAAAGTTCGTGTTCTTCTTACTTTTGGATGTTGTCTGATTTTCTGTTCAAATAGTTTGTGAGATTCAGCAATAGCTACAATGTTATTTTTAATTTCTTGAGTTTGTAATAATTCGATAACTGCTAAAGCTGCTGAGCAAGCAATTGGATTTGCAGAGTAGGTATGGCAATGAAAAAAGCCTTTTTCTATTTTGTTACTTAAAAAAGCGTTGTAAATTTTTTCTGAACAAGAGGTAATTGCCATTGGTAATAATCCACCAGTTAAGGCTTTACTCATGCAAATGATATCTGGTTTAGTGGCGATGTATTCTGAAGCAAAGTTTTTTCCGGTTTTTCCAAAACCCGTCATTACTTCATCAGCAATCGTAATGATATCATTCTGTTTGAAAAAATCAAGAATAGCATTCATACTCTCTGCATCATAAATTTTCATTCCTGCAGCACCTTGTATCATTGGTTCGTAAATAAACCCAGCTATTTTGTATTTAGATGCTATTTTTTTAAGGTCATTTAAAATTTTATCAATATTGTTTGCGTTAGGAACGGGGATTCGTTTTACATCAATTAAAAAATCTTCAAAAGGTCCATTATAAACTGATAAACCAGAAACTGACATTGCTCCAAATGTATCTCCATGAAAACCATTTTCTAGGGCAATAAATAATGTTCTTTTTTCATCCAAGTTAAAGTAGTATTGCAAGGCCATTTTTATGGCAGCTTCAACAGCAGTAGAACCATTATCGTTAAAGAAAATTCTATTTTGATTATTTGGTAAAATTGCAATCAATTCTTCAGATAATTGTACAGCAGGTTGGTGGGTAAAATCACTAAACATTACCTGGTCTAAAGTGTTTAGTTGTTGTGTTACTTTATTTATAATATAATCGTTACAATGCCCAAACATACAGGTATACCAAGAAGAAATAGCATCTATATATGTATTGCCATTCTCATCTGTCAATAAACATTTTTTAGCCTTTACAATAGCTAAACTATCGGGTTGCAACTGGTGTTGTTTTAAAGGATGCCAAAGGTGTTTTTTATCTCGATCTTGTAAGGTCATTTTCAAATAAATAGATGACAAAGGTAAGATGTATTCTATAAAAAAAACGCATTAGTTTTCTAATGCATTTTTTGAATAGTATTTTAGAAACTTTCACACAATTCCTTGAGCTAACATTGCATCTGCAACTTTAACAAATCCAGCAATATTAGCACCTTTTACATAATCAATTGAGCCATCTTCTCGAGCTCCATATTGTACACAAGAATTATGAATGTCTACCATGATTTCTTTCAATCGTTCGTCAACTTCTTTTCGAGACCAACTCATTCTTAGTGCATTTTGACTCATTTCTAAGCCAGAAGTAGCTACACCACCGGCATTTGAAGCTTTTCCAGGAGCAAATAAAATTCTGTTATTTTGAAAATAATCAATTGCTTCTGGCGTAGAAGGCATATTTGCTCCTTCAGAAACACACACACATCCATTTTCAATTAACTGTCTAGCATCATCTCCATGCAACTCGTTTTGAGTTGCACAAGGGAGTGCAATATCACATTTTACAGACCAAGGTTTTTCTCCTTTAAAGTATTTTGCATTCGGGTATTGTTTCACATAGTCTTTAATTCTACCACGTTTGTTATTTTTTAAATCCATAACGAATGCTAATTTTTTAGTATCAATTCCTTCTTCATCGTATATGTATCCGCTAGAATCAGAGAGTGTTAGTACTTTTGCTCCAATTTCAATTGCTTTTTCAGCAGCATATTGGGCTACATTTCCAGCACCAGAAATAATTACTGTTTTGTTATCAAAGGAATCCTCTTTACTTTTCAACATATTTACGGCAAAATAGACAGCCCCATAACCTGTTGCTTCAGGTCTAATTAGAGAACCACCCCAGGTTTGTCCTTTTCCTGTTAAAACTCCTGTGAATTTATTTTTTAGTTTTTTATACATTCCAAACATAAAACCAATTTCTCTACCACCAACACCAATATCACCGGCAGGTATATCTGTGTAAGGTCCAATATATCTAAATAATTCTGTCATAAAAGCGTGGCAAAAACACATAATTTCGTTGTCTGATTTTCCCTTTGGATCAAAATCAGAGCCTCCTTTACCGCCTCCCATAGGAAGTGTTGTTAATGCGTTTTTAAATACTTGTTCAAAAGCCAAAAATTTTAAAATACTAGCATTTACTGATGGGTGAAAACGCAAACCACCTTTGTAAGGGCCAATGGCTGAGTTCATTTGAATTCGGTAACCTCTGTTTACTTGGATTTCTCCATTGTCATCAACCCAAGAAACGCGAAAAGAAATCAAACGTTCAGGTTCTACCATGCGTAATAAAATATTTTTGTCACGATAGATGTCGTTGTCTAGGATGAAAGGAATAATAGTTTCAGCAACTTCTTGAACTGCTTGTATAAATTCTGGTTCATGGCCATTTCTACTTTTAACCACGTCTATAAATTCTTGTATTTTTAGAGCTACTTTTTTTTTCATTTTTTTTTCATTAAAGTAAATTAAAAGAGTTTAGTTTGAATACCAATACACTAGTAAAGTTTTCTTAAAACTTTGGAGAGGTTAATTTTGTAGTCTTTTTATTGCGTATTAACCAATAAAAACTCTTTAAAATAATGTAAATTTGCGCATAAAGTTTAGGTAACATGTTAGATAAGGTAAAAGAACTTATTGGTGAAGTTAAGGCATTTGATGCAACAACAAAAGAGGAGATTGAAGCATTTCGAATTAAATATTTAGGAAGTAAAGGAATATTAAAAGCATTGTTTTTAGAATTTAAAAATGTTGACCCAGCATTGAGAAAAGATTTTGGACAGGCTTTAAATAACTTAAAAAAATCTGCTGAAGCTAAAGTTACACAGCTTAACGAAAATTTAGAAAATACTTTTGATGAGAAAGGGGTTTATGGCGATTTAACTCGACCATCTGAACCAATTAACTTAGGTTCTCGTCATCCAATATCAATTGTAAAAAATCAAATTATAGAGGTTTTTAATAGAATTGGTTTTACTGTATCTGAAGGTCCAGAAATTGAAGACGATTGGCATAATTTTACCGCGTTAAATTTACCAGAATACCATCCAGCAAGAGATATGCAGGATACATTTTTTATTGAGAAAGAACCAGATATCCTGTTGAGAACACATACGTCTTCTGTTCAAGTGCGTTACATGGAAGAAAATGAACCACCAATTCGCACTATTTCTCCAGGGCGTGTGTTTAGAAACGAAGATATTTCTGCTAGGGCCCATTGTATTTTTCATCAAGTAGAAGGGTTGTATATTGATACAGATGTTTCGTTTGCAGACTTAAAACAGACTTTGCTGTATTTTACAAAAGAGATGTTTGGTAAGTCAAAGATTCGTTTGCGTCCTTCTTATTTCCCATTTACTGAGCCTAGTGCAGAGGTTGATATTTACTGGGGATTAGAAACTGAAACGGATTATAGAATAACAAAAGGAACAGGTTGGTTAGAAATAATGGGGTGTGGTATGGTAGATCCAAATGTTTTGAAAAATGCCAATATTGATCCAACAAAATACTCAGGATACGCTTTTGGGATGGGTATAGAGCGTATAGCAATGCTACTGTACCAAATTCCAGATATTAGAATGTTTTATGAAAACGACAAGCGTTTCTTGGAACAGTTTCAGTCTGTTTTGTAAAATAAATAATGCAAAAAAAACAGTTTTTTACGGTTGAAGAAATTAAGCGAAAACTTGAGCAATATTGTGTTTATCAAGACAGATGCCACAAAGAAGTAGAACAAAAAATGGGTGACTTCAATTTAATTGCTGAAGCAAGAGAACAAATTTTGCTCAGTTTGATGCAAGATAATTTTTTAAACGAAGAACGCTTTGCTAAAAGTTACGCGAGAGGTAAATTTCGAATTAAAAATTGGGGCAAACAACGCATCGTTAAAGAATTGAAATTTAGAGAAATTTCTGCTTACAATATCAAAACAGCTTTACAGGAAATCGATGAAAAAGAATATTTAAAAAGTATTCATGACATCGCGATAAAAAGAAATCAACAAATTACAGAAGCTAATTTCTATCAACGAAAACAAAAATTGATTGGCTTTTTACAGCGAAAAGGTTACGAAATAGATTTGGTCTACAAGGTGGTAAATGCCATTGTAGAAGTAAAGCAAACGTAAAACGTAATTTGTATATTTTTTAGTGCTGTTTATTCAGGTTAGTTTTTCCTCCAGTTTTTTTAAGCAATTTCACTTCTTTAATGAGCATGTTTTGACTAATGCTTTTACACATATCGTAAATGGTTAAACAAGCAATGTTTGCGCCAGTTAAAGCCTCCATTTCTACACCTGTTTTTCCTTCAATAGAAACTGAACATAACACATTGATATCTGTTTTATTGATGATAGTGATATCAATGGCTATTCCATCAATTAGCAATGGATGACACATTGGGATTAGTTCTGATGTTTTTTTTACTGCTTGTATTCCTGCAATAATTGCGGTTTGAAAAACAGGGCCTTTTTTAGTGGTTAATTCATTATTTGTAAACTTGTTGACGATTGTTTTCCCTAAAAACATGTTTGCTGAAGCAATTGCTGTCCTTTTGGTTATTTTTTTATCCAAAACGTTTACCATTTTAGGATTTCCTTTATCGTTAATATGTGTAAAATCAGCCATTATATAGTATTCAATTATGAATTTTAAGTTTTACATTGAGAGCATTTGTCGAGATGTTTTCATAAGTATAACCATTATTTTGTTTTGTAGTACGCTTTCCTTCGTTCTTTTAATTAACCATTAAACCAGCTATAATTTGTAATTTAAGATAGGATAGTTCTCTCCTTTTTTAAAATTCGTTTTTTCACTAGAAAGCTGAATAAAGCCATTCGCGTTTACCAAACTTACAAGATCTCCAGAGCCATTACCTTGAATAGGTTTAGCAAATAGCTGCCCTTTTTTATTGGAAATAGAGACTTGTAAAAAATAGTCTAAATTAGGTTTAAAAAATACATCTTCTTCTAAAGTAGCATAAGTTGTTGACAAGGATAGGCCAGTTGACTTTTGATACCATGGATAAAAATAGGCCAAACAATTGACAAAAGTTGCTATTGGATTTCCTGGAAATGCAAAAACAGCTGTATTTGTTTTAGCACTTGTACCAAACCAAAATGGTTTTCCTGGACGTTGAGCTACTTTATGAAAGTGTTTTTTTACCATCAATTTAGCAAGAACTTCAGGTAAAAAATCAAATTTTCCTTTACTTACAGCTCCACTAAATAATAACACATCATAGGTGTTTAAGTAGTTTTCAATTTTTTTAGAAAGTTCTTCTTTATGATCAATTAAGTGTTTGATATCTGATGTGATTTTTAAGTTTTCTAAAAGAGAAACTAAACTAAATACATTACTTCTTCGTATTTGATGCGGTTCAGGAATTTCATTTACAGCAACCAATTCATCTCCAGTGGAAATAACAGCTATTTTGGGTTGTTTTGCTACCAAAATTTCACTTTTCCCAACCGTAGCAATTACAGCTAGTTCTGCAGCAGAAACTAATGTATTTTCTTCTACCAAAATATCATGTTTCGCTTGATCTTTTCCTTTTGGATGAATGTTTTGAAAGTTCGTTAAACTATCGTTAGTAATGGTAGCTATACCATTTTCTGTAATTACATCTTCATAACGAATCACCGCATTGGCATTGTTGGGTAGTATTGCACCAGTCATTACTTCAATACAATTTTTGGAGTTCTGTAGGGTCAATTGTTTACTACCCGCAGGTTGTGTGTTTTCAATAGCAAAACTTCGTTGTCCCTTATCGAAGGAAGTTTTATCAATACAAATTCCGTCCATAGCTACTCTATTAAAAGGAGGAAAATCTCTATCTGCAACGATAACTTCTTTTAAAATTCTACCAGAAGCATTTAAAAAAGATATTTTTTCTACGCCAAAATCTTGCGTATGTTCTAAGATTATTGATAGTGCATTTTTTACTGAAATCATGTTTGTTTTTTTATGGATGTGCATTTACCCAGACTTCACCATCTGTAAAGTATTCTTTTTTCCAAATAGGAACTATTTCTTTTAAGGTGTCAATAGCAAATTCGCAGGCCATAAAAGCATTTTTCCGATGTTTAGAAGAAGCTGTAATTATTACAGGGATGTCCCCTATATGAAGCATTCCAATGGCATGATGAATGGCAATTTTTTGCACATCAAATTTTACGAGTGCTTTGTTTGCAATTTTTTGCATTTCTTTTATAGCCATTGGTTTATATGTAGAAAAATCTAATTGTAATACTTCTTTTCCTTGTGTATCGTTTCTAACAGTCCCTATAAAAGCTGCAATTCCACCACAGGAATCATCGGTTACAAAATTGTAACAAGCATCTAAATCTAATTTTTTGTCAGTTATTATTATAGAAGTTCTCTGCATAAGTTCTAACAAAATTAGGAAAAGAATATTGTATTTTTACGATTCTAAGACTTTATTAAGAAAACTTAAAAAACACATCAATAATGATCGCTATATTTAGAATTGTAGGCATGTTAGAAGGAGTTTCATATCTACTGTTAATAACTTTAGGTTTGTATTATAAATATGTGTTAAATGACCCAAGCTACGTTCAATTGTTAGGGATGCCTCACGGTTTATTTTTTATGTTATATATTATTTTAGCCATTGTGATTAAATCAATGATGAAGTGGAATAATAAAACATTAGCACTTGTTTTACTAGGCTCAATAATTCCTTTGGGTACTTTTTATGTAGATAAGAAGTATTTTCGTTGAAATACCTGTGGATTGAATAATTGAAATTTTGATTTAAAACTCCCGAATTTCAGAAGCAATAATCCATCCTAATTTACCATCAGCTATTTTAATTTTTTTCCAATTATCCACAGCATCTAAAACGAAGACCTTTGTACCTTCGTGTAAGGTAAACACTTTTTCAGCGTTCAACGTAGGTGCATTCCTAATATCACTTTTAGCCGAAAACACAATGGCTTCTTTTGTGTTTTTAATATAATTGTATTGTTTGTAAGTAATTGTTAAACTTACAAGTAAACCAATAAAGGCAATCAAGCTTGTAACAAAAAATAGACGTTTTTTACTAGTGGTGTTGTTAAAATAATACAACAAAAATAAAAGACCAGCCGCCAATGAAAAAAGAACAACTACAATTGCCCATTCGTTATAGGTTAATCGTTGTAAATAATTTTCATTTATTTTTTGCCAAATTGTTTTTGGTAGTGGTTTAATATTATCTAAAGCTAGACGTCTTGCAAAAATCAAATTATTTTTTACATCCTCATTATCTGGATTTAATTGCAAAGCTTTTTCATAGTAAAAAATAGCAGGTCCAACTTTATTCAATTTGTAGTACGAATTTCCTAGATTGTAATACACATCAGAAGAAATCATATGCTCACTTTCAATCGTTTTGTACATATCAATAGCTGCTTGGTACTGTTCCATTTTGTATAGCTTATTAGCCTTGGAAAATAAACGATCTACAGATTGTGCATTCATTGTTAAAGTAACAAGCAATAATAAAAAGAGTATTTTTTTCATAGTTACAGTTGTTTGTCTAATTGAACAATTATTTCTTTAGCTTTATTATATTCAGCCTCCATTTCTGTATCTGTTACAGGTGTGTAACGTGCAAAGTCAGAACTCTGCAGTACCTTTATGAATTGTTTGTTAATTTTAGTATCTATATTTCTTTCTTGTAAAATTTCAGCAATACGCTCTTTGCTAATTTCTGCTGTTTCAATCCCTAATTTTGCTTTTAAATAATTATGTAAAGCTCTTTCTAAAGCTTCGTAAAATGCTTCTTTATTCCCCAATTGTTTTTTTGCAGCAGCTAAATATTTTTTTGCGAGTTTCTCAGCTCTTCTCGTTCTACTTCCTACGATATCATTATTTCTAGATTCGGTAATTTTTTTGATTACAATTCCAAAAGGAATTGCGATTAGGGGTAAAAGTA
>Ga0209136_1001533_pt1 | contig 15014 bp, 8 predicted proteins | sample SaaInl0LU_22_DNA_FD_184640 | JGI IMG/M metagenome (GOLD analysis project Ga0209136, IMG submission 184640) | Marine microbial communities from expanding oxygen minimum zones in the Saanich Inlet - ESP_90LU_22_DNA (SPAdes) (version 2) | ecosystem: Environmental > Aquatic > Marine > Intertidal zone... | reverse complement strand
TCATAGGGCCCTTGAAAACAGGCCCTTGCCAACAGGCTCCTTGTAAACAGGCCCCCTGTAGAGAGGCCCGTTATCTTGGAGCCGTTTTCTTAGCTCAACCGTCAATCTCGACTTCAACGGCATCAACCGCATCATCAATAACATCTGCAGCCGCATCAGCAGCCTCGTCAATGGCATCACCCGCTTCATCCATAGACTCGCCTGCGGCATCCACAGTGGATTCCATTGTTTCGCCAGCAGCATCCATGGTTTCTTCCATAACACTTGTGGCTTCATCAATAGTCGTGGACGCCTGCTCTTTCTGCTCCTCCGAGCACGCACTTAACACCAAAGCCAATGTTGCGCAAACAGCGCCCGTGTAGATGACGTTTTTCATACGATTTTCCTTTTATTGTGCGTTAGAGTACGCCCCCACTGTATGACACCTACCAAAAATGATCCATATAAAAACGTTAAATCATCCACAGCTGAACATCACAGACTGGCGCATTTCTGCTGGGGATGCTTGGTGCGTTATTGGGCGCAATGGCTCAGGTAAGCAGCTCATTGATCAACTGTTGACTGACCAATTAGGCAATGTCGATTCAGGGGCAGTGCTACGCGACGTCGAGATCCAGCAGATTCGTCTCATTTCGTTCGAACAGCAGCAGCTGATTTATGAACGGGAGCTCAGACTTGCTGCCAACGATTTGCTGGGCGATGAGGACACCGCCACTCGAGCGGCCGACTTCCTGCCCTCCGAGACCATAAACAGCACGCTGATTGACGATCTCGATATGCGGCACAGATTAAATACCCGCTATACCCAATTGAGTACGGGCGAGAGCCGCAAACTATTAGTGCTGCAAGCCCTCCTCGAAGGGGTCTCGTTGCTCATTTTAGATAATCCTTTCGATAGCCTCGATCAGAGAACGTGTCACGTTCTCAGCGAGACATTACAAAAAGCCAACAGCGCGGGTATCACTGTGATGTTCTTGCTCAGTAATCGCCAAGACATTCCTCAATGGTGCAATCTTATGGCTGCTGTAGATGAAGGACGTCTCGATACTCTGAATCATCTCGATCAAAAGGCCCGAGAATCACGAATCCAAGAGGTGCTCCAGCTTAACGATAAAGCACAGCCCAACTGGCCTGACACCGCATTAGGCTTGAGTGACTATCCCCACAAGCATTTAGTGGCCCTCAACAGTTGCACGGTACGCTTTGGGAGCAATGTTATCCTCGACCAAATAACGTTAAATGTCGCGCCGCTGCAACATACTCTGATTACGGGTGAAAATGGTTCGGGCAAATCGACACTACTCGGACTGATAACCGGCGACTGCCCTCAGTGCTTTAGTAACGACGTCAATGTTCTGGGTTACCAGCGCGGCAATGGCGAGTCAGTGTGGGATATCAAGAAGCACATGGGCATAGTAAGTAACGACTTACATCGCCGCTATCGCGTGCACTGCGATGTTGAAACTGTTGTGTGCTCGGGCTTCTTTGACTCGATAGGGGTTTACGATAGTATTTCAGACCAGCAACGCCTCATCGCTTCACAATGGTTAACCGCAGCGGGCCTAGGCGGGCAAGCACGGCATCGTTTCCAAGAAATTAGCTACGGGGAGCAGCGTCTAGTTTTAATTGCGCGCGCCCTAGTCAAGTCACCGCTGCTACTCGTTCTCGATGAACCCACCCAAGGACTCGATGAATTAAATCGTGGACGACTTCTCGATCTCCTCGAGGTCTTAAATCAACGCAGACACAGTACGGTGCTGTTTGTAAGCCATCGCGTTGACGAGCATCTCCCGCTTTTCGCTCAGCATTACCACCTCGACAGCCGAAACGGTCACTGATTAACAATAGTTGGTGTGTTATAACAACGTGGTCGGAGTGAACCGAATCACGTCTGCGACGTAACGTATAACGACCAAACGATGATCGCGCAGGCCTTGGCTGACCCGCTTCGGGATACCCTAGTCCTGCACCTATTCAGTGAGCCTGTTTACTGAACCTATTTAGTGAGCCTATTAGTAGAGCGGTGACGATGATTATTGAACATCGAGAACATATGCGCATTGACGACAGGCTGCTTATTGCTTGGCGCCCCAGCAAAAGTGAGGACTTGTTAACTCATAACGTTGGAGATATCACTCTACTGTCGATGAATCGCGAAATCCAATATGGCATCGCGGCATTACACGACCAAGAGCCAAGTGTTGCCAAACTTATCGAGCAGATTAACCACAAGCTAGACTTAATGGCAGACGATACTAGTTCTTCCATTTATGGACCCAGCCTCAGGCGCGTCAATCTTAGCTACTCAGGTCTAGCCTTCGAATGGAACAGCGCGATAAGCCAGAAAAGCGACATCCGGCTTACTCTTACGTTGCCACCAGAAAACCGCAAACTTGCGATCATTGCTCATGTATTGAGCTGTGAACCAACGAATACCGGAGGACGGTACCTCATACGCTGTCGCTTCGAACAAGGTGACCGGACAGCGCAGGCCACCCTCATGCAGTACATTGACTACACTGTGACAATGCGCAACGAAAGCAATCGATTGAGCGCCCCTGTGCATATGGGCTTGGCTCCCGCTAGCGCACCGGAAGAACAACCATTAAATGAACCGGCGGCGCTGCTTAAATATCGGTAGAGTGACTGGACTCATTGAATGTCGAGGTCAGCGTGCGCTATCCGCCCAGGTTTATTGCTTTCCTTCTTATCGCACTGACCGCAATCGCGGGGGTCGCTCACTACAGCAAGCTGAGCTTTCTTAAAAATCCCTTACTCGAGACACTGGGCAATAGCGTAGGTCGTACTATCGATGCTTCCCAGCTCACTGTTGAAATCGGCACTGAAATCGGCACTGAAATCGGCACTGAAATCGTAGTCACGATTACAGATTTGCAGATCGCCCCACCCGCCTGGCAGAGCTCGGCACAGTTCGTTGTGGTCCCGCGCGCCCAGATCAAAGCTCGCATTTCCGAACTGCTCGAGTCACCGCCACGTTTACAATCTATTGAAATCACGAGCCCGACGATTACGCTTATCAATGATGAACTCAACGGTGGCAACTGGGCGTTTCCAAGCGCTGCGTTAACCGACGAATCTCAGGATGACAAAGCGACTCAATCGCTGCCCATGACAGTGGCGAATCTGTCGGTAAGTGACGCCCTAATTTCCTATCTGGATGCAGAGCTTGGACCCGTAAAAACCGCCAGGCTATCTCTTCAACAAACAATGAATGACGCGAGTGTTAGCAGCCGCATCGAAGGCGATATCAACCAAGTACCGCTAACCGCACATATTACGATGAGTCCCACCCATAAGCTCGTCAACCTAGAAAGCGCCGAATTCTCTATCGATGCTGACTTCGGCGAGCTCACCATTGACGGCGAAGTCACCATCAAAGAGCTTTTGGCACCCAATCGTCCTGAAGTCCTGTTGAGCATAAAAGCACCGGAAATCAGCTATGTGACGGACGCATTGGAGCTGCCCTCGCTGGGCGCTGGCCCGCTTGCGGTGTCACTCGATATCAGGCCCAAAAAAGAGCAAATGGCGCTAACGCTACAAGGCCAGTTTGGAGAGTACTTCGCGGTGGCAATCGGTGAATTCGACGCGCTAACAACATTGGATGTGGCCGATTTAACTGTGTCGCTTAGCGGCAGCGATGCGTCGCAGCTGGGAGCCTATTTGCCGGACATGGTCATGCCCGCAGTACCTTTCAGCGTAGCGAGTAATGTCAGCAAACGCGGGCAACAACTGACCATTCAGCACTCTCGAGTTACCATCGGTCGAGTACAGGCCACTGTTAGAGGGGTCATTCCCGACATAACCTCCCCTGCTCTCGCTGATTTGAACCTCGCTGTAGACGTACCCGATATCAACGAATTCAGGGACGTTTTAAACCTACCGTCCGTTATTAGTGGCCCTGTATCAATAACCATGGCTATCGAAAACGGAGCGGATGCCGCCAAACTATCTGGCTCGGCAACAACATCGATAGCACAGATAACCCTCAACGGATTGGTGAGTAAGCAGGCTGATTTCACGGGTACGTCTGCAACCCTCGAGTTAGTTGGCGTAGAACTGACTGACGTCACCAAGGCGCTCTCATTGCCCATGATTAGTGACGGCCCTTGGCGTTTATCAACGAACCTCGATGTCCGAGAACACACACTCGCTCTGAGCAATATTGCCTTACGAACAGAGAACGCAGAGTTGTTTGGAGAAAGTGAGGTCAACCGAAGATTTGATGAGGCCACGGTGATACTCAATACCGATAACGCACGCCCCTGGCTTGCGCAAATAGAGCTTCCAGCGAATTTTAACGCCGCTCGGCTTGAGCAATCGCTGAACGCAAAAGCCAAGCTCCTTTTGCTCGATGAGGGCATCACTGTTGAGCAGATGCGCGTGCAGCTGGGTGCATCGGTGGCTGAAGGCAATCTGACACTCCTAGGTCCAGACAGTCTCGCTGCAAACCTTTCATTTAAGATCGACAACCTGCTGAGCTTTGCCGAAAAGCCGCCGGAGAGCGCTAAGTTCGACAGGCTTTCACTGTCAGGCACAGTGCATGCTTCGCTCTCACCCGGACAGCTTTCGGTCGAGGAGCTGAGTATTAGTATGGAAGATGGCACTGCCGTCACCGCGAGAGGCGACGTCCAATTTAGCGATTCTTTTGACAAAACTCATTTCGACGTCAATGCCAACATCGCCCATTTAGCGAGTTTCTCTCATCTAGCAGGCTACGCATTACCGTCACAGCCTCTTATCCTGCGCACCTCTTTGAGAGCGAGCGCGGGTGTACTCTCTGCAGAAACCTTTGAGCTAAAAAGCGGTGAATCGGACATCAATGGCAAGCTCCGGATAACGGATCCGAATCATCCAAACATTCAACTCATACTTAGATCCAAACACGTCGATCTCAAACCTTGGATACCCGAGCGGCAAAACTTAAAAGATGCGCCTAAAAAGGCAGGATCAGCGAAGCCGCGTGTATTTGACGATGCGCCAATCGATATCGAATTCTTAACAACCTTTGATGCAATGCTAGACATTAAGATTGATAAACTTTCGACTCGCGTATCCCCTTTTTCAAATATCGTCTTAAAAGCCACCAACACTGATGGCAGACTCATTATTGAAGAGGCGAGAGGTGAGGATAATGACGGTGGGAAAATTTCGATTGAGGGCAAGGTAGAGCAGCGACAGGACGACATTGCCGTGAACCTTGCTCTATTAGGCGAGGGTATAAATGTAGGCGTCCCTGCGGTGTCTCTGGAAGAGGCAATGGCTTTGCCGCGCTATGACCTTGATGCTTTTCTGTATACCCAAGGCAACACGGCCCGGGAGCTGGCTGCGGGTAGCAACGGTTATTTTGAAGTGCAAAGTGGGCCAGGGCGAGTCGGCAAAATCACTGCAGGCCTGCTAACCAAAGACTTTTTTAGTGAGCTACTGGCTTTGGTTAATCCCTTTTCAAAAAAGCAGGACCATACCGATATCGAGTGTATTGCACTTAGCGGCAGTATCGAGCAGGGAAAACTCACAGGCGACCCGGCGTTAGTTGTAGTCACTCCTGCACTCGACATCATAGCAAAGGGTCGGATCGATCTTGGTAGCGAAAAGCTGTTTGGGACTTTTAACACTGTCCCAAAAAAAGGCGTCGGTCTTAGCGCGACAAAGGCGCTCAACCCTTTCGTTGGTGTTGGAGGCACATTGGCCAAACCCGCACTCACACTCGACCCACAAGGGACAATTATTCAAGGTGGCATGGCCTTTTTCACGGGAGGTCTATCGATTTTGGCGAAGTCATTTTACGACCGGCTAGCGAATTCGACCGATCCTTGCGGTGATGCAATGGAGCAAAATGCTAAGGGACGGGAGCAGGCGTTAAAAAGCTATCAACTTTGGAGTAATCAGACAGCGGCGGAATGACCTACGTCGCGGTGATAGAATTCGCGCTAATTCATTTCAACTGCGAGTAGATTACAGTGACACAACGCCTATCACGCTTAGTTACTTCATTGTTTTTTATGTCTCTGATTGCCAGCTCGCATGCTAGTGAGAGTGTTAGTGAGAGTGCTGGTGAGAGTCCGCCAGATAACAAACAAGCCCTCGCCACATCTCCCCAAGCGTTAGTCGACATGCTTTCAGAGGTCGCTTTTATGCCGCCCGATGCGTATGCGGAAAAAGTCGCTAGGGAACGCGGCGAACATGCTTTTCCCATTGGATTAGCACCGCTTCCTGCCTATCTTGATTCCGCGAGCGACCCCCGCAGCGATATTACTGCCGAGGAGCTTGCCGACTATGCCAATGTTTTAGCGGCAATTGCCAATCGATCACGAGAAGACGGTGAGATCTTGTGGGGACGGATTCAAGGCACCCAATATGAGCGGGAAGCCCATCAGTGGATTTTTGAAAAGCTCCAATCATTTGGCTTAGAGCAGGTCTATCATGATCCATTTCCCTCTCAATATCCCCAGTGGCGGCCGACGGTTTGTGATTTAACCATTACCGATGCGCCAACATTTTCCGACGGACAGAGCTATCGCTTTGAGAGTCCTATTACTGCATTTGTGTCGGCGTTAACACCCGCTAGCGGTCTCGAAGCGCCGGTGATTTATGTAGGTGATGGCACGGCCTCGGAACTCCAAGGTCGAGACGTCACAGATAAAATTGTTCTAGTACGGGGCAGAACCCAGCCTAGCGCATTGCTAAGTAGTGTGCGTACGGCTTATTCCCGATTAGCTGCTGGTAACTATGGTAGGCCTGCCGGCATCGTGGTCTGGTGGGACGTGCCTAATACAGAGCAAGTGGCAGGACGAGTCGGCGCACCAGGCGGGGGCGATAGCATTGGCGAGGCGGTTCCGTGGACGTCTATTGGTGATGATGCGGGTCTTTATTTGCGCAAGTTAATCGACAGAGCCAGCGAAGAGCGTCCGGTGATGCTGAAACTTAACGTGCAGGGTCGGATGGAATCGGGCACGGAGCGAATGAGCGGTAATACCTACGCTATTTTGCCGGGCCAATCAGATCAATACATTGTCATCCCCACCCACGTTGATGGTTATTTTTACGGTATCCACGATAACGGCTCGTCGGTCGCATTGAACTTGGCATTGGCCCGCCACTATGCAGGACTTCCCCTAGAGGAACGGACACATGGCATCATCTTTCTGTTTCAGGGCGATCACGAAGTGCCCGGCGTGGGGGGAACCTTACCCTTCATTGATAAATATCGGGAGTTGATGAGCAACCATTTACTGTTGGTATTACGTCCGGAACATCTTGGCATGGTGCGACCTATGGATGAGGGCACCTTCGTCGCACAATCCAACATAGCCGATCCATTAATGCTGTTAGTCACCAACCGCAGTCCATTACTGATTGACTTATTCAAACAGGCGGCGGGCCATTACGGGATTGCTATGGGAGACCTCGTTTACATCGATCCTGCTGCCGATGAGGCAGCATTTCACCCCCCGTACAATACGCTAGATGCTATTTCCACGGGCTGGATTCAAACGGGAAAATTTTACCACTCGACGGCTGATGTGGATTGGGGCGGTGTAGACTTTGATCAAATGCAAAAGTTAGCGCGCGCGCACGCCTACTTGATTGATGAGCTCGGAGCGTTTTCCAAGGCCGACCTCGAGCGCGACGGCAAACCAGTACCCGAAAAATCTATTTATCAATCAGATTTACTGAAGATACTCATGGGGAATAATTGAGCGCTACCATGGCCAGTCGAGTCTCTATTGGGCGTCTGAATAGGGCCGTTTGCGGCGTCGAGCTCGGTCTACTTCATGACAGGGGAAGCCAGTGAGCAAGGTGAAAAATGCAGCCCCTCTTTTGAAGCGGCGATCCATAGTGAAGGCGGTGGCTCACGGCTGTGGCGCCCTATTACTGGCGCCCTCATCAGCGTTTTCCCGAGCCCCATCGAATCTCATGCTCGAGCTATTGCCCTTTGATGGTGTGGGTCTAGCCACTCTCATTCGCAACAGAGAAGTATCGGCTCGAGAACTTATCGAAGCGGCTATCGCGCGTATCGATCGGTTAGATGGGACGCTCAATGCATTAACGACCCGCACCTACGAGCGCGCCTTGGGTCGGGCCGAATCCATTCCCTCCAATGCCCCTTTTGCGGGGGTACCAACGTTATTAAAAGATCTTATTGATTTGGGTGGCGTGCGACGCAGCAATGGATCTCGACTCAATATAACTCATGTACCTAAAAATTCGGTGGCCTATGTGGAGGCTCTAGAGCAATCAGGCCTGAGTATTTTGGGGATGACTAACACGCCTGAATTCGCCTCCGGCGCGCTTACCGATAACCTCGCCTTTGGAGCTACGCTCAATCCTTGGGATTTAGCGCGCAATGCTGGTGGTTCCAGCGGCGGCAGTGCGGCTGCTGTGGCGGCGGGCTATGTTCCACTGGCGCAAGGCACAGATGGCGGTGGATCTAATAGAATTCCCGCGTCGTGTTGTGGCGTGCTGGGTATGAAACCAAGTCGTTACCGACAGGTCTCTGGTGAAGCGGATGGTGGCCATTATTTTCTAAGAACCCATCAGTGCTTAAGCCGCAGCGTGCGCGACAGCGCGACGTTACTTGCTGCCACTGAAAACCCCAGCAATCAATTGGGTTATGCGCCGGTAGGTTTAGTCGAGGGCCCTGCTAAACGCCGACTTCGCATTGCCGTGACTGTGGAGGACAGCTTTGGTGCTAAACCGGACGCGAGCGTTCAAGAAGTACTGCAGGCCACGATAGCCTTATGCACGTCGATGGGACATGAGGTGATTGAGGTAGCTAACCCGGTAAATGGGCACGCAATGTTCCCGGCGGCAGAGGGCATTATGTTGGCGCCAATGCCGCGGCTATTGGCCCAAGTAGAGGCATTAACAGGGAGAAGGGCTGAAGATGCGGGCATCCTCTCTCGGGCCACTGTCGACATGGCACGCTACGGCGCGACGCTACCTGCTAATGCGCGGGATGCGGGGCTCGCTTACTTTAAACAGTTAACCCAAGATTTCGTGGCTTTTTTCCAGCAATTTGATGTCTGGCTAACGCCCACGATACCCGTCGAAGCGCCACTCTTGGGCTATCTCAGTCACGACACGCCGTTTGATCGTGCGCTGGAGAGAAACCGGCAGCTTTTGGGCTACACCCTCGCGGCCAACGGTATCGGTGCGCCGGCGATGTCAGTACCGCTGTTCCATTCTTCAACAACCGGGCTGCCCATTGGGAGTCATTTTATGGCGGCTCCAGGAGAAGACCGGATGCTCTATGAACTGGCTTTTGAGCTGGAGGCGGCTAAGCCCTGGGCCCAGCGTTGGGCGCCCCATTCGGCGATGCGATTGAGACAATACTGAGCGCGCTAGCACTAAAGCGCGTGGGTTAATGCATGACATAGGCCGCAATAAGATAGAACAGCGTGGCAAACACGGCGCCCAACACCGCATAGGGTAACTGGGTAATCGCATGATCATACGTTCTGCAACCGGCCCCTTGTGCGCTCAAGACCGTAGAGTCTGAGTAGAAACAGGCATGACTGCCAAAACCACTGGCCGATAATAACGCGCCAATAACCAGCGGTAAGTTAACACCAAGCGCCTCAGCCAATGGAAAAGCGACAGGCATGGCAATAGCAATCACCCCCCAGTTAGAGCCGGTCGTGTACGACACAACGGAAAGGGTGAGGAAAATCAATGCCGGCAATAACGCCGCTGTCATATAGGGCTCCACCGCCGTAATCACGTACTCCGTTAAACCCATAGCGTCGTTGGCTTCAACAAAAACAAACAAAGCTAACAACATGCTCAATACTGGAATCATAGATTTAAGGCCGTCGATACAGGTATCAAGCAGTTCGGCTAAGGGCATGATGCGCATCGCCCAGTATTGAATCACTGTAAAGAGAATGCCCGCCATAACCCCCCGCAATAAATCGACGGTCGGAAAAACGGTAAAAAACAGTAACGCGATAATGGGTAGAAAGAATACGCTCATATTGGCGCGATCAGAGGGCTCAACCGCCAGCGCAGGGTCTTCAAAAATCCCCAGATCACCCGTCGTCTCAGCCCTCATTTCAGCGTCGCGCATTTTGCCCAACAGCGGAATAACGCGCGTCACAGCGAGAGGCACTATTATCAAAGCAACTAACGGGTAGAACATATAAGGGATAGATTCCACAAACAGCGCGATACCCTCGCCTGTATCTGCCACACCGTTCTTCTCCAGCAAGCCCGCGAAATAAACCCCCCAGCTCGATATGGGAATCAACAAGCACATCGGTGCTGCGGTTGAATCGACCACGTAAGCCAACATTTCTCTCGAGGTACGAAAACGATCGGTGACCGCCTTCATTGTTGCGCCCACCGTCAAACTATTAAGATAGTCGTCGAGAAAAATGACGAGACCCAAAAACCAGGTCGCTAACAAACTGCTTTTTTTAGTGGTCAGGCGTCGCGTTAACATCTGGCCAAATGCATACGACCCGCCGCCTTTGACCAATAGCGCGATGAAGCTTCCGTATAAGCCGCACACCAGCACAACCCAGGCGGTCACTTCGTCCATTAGAACCTCGGTCGTCACTGCCGCCAGCTGATCGAGAAAAAGCCAGCCATCCATGATTAAAAATGCCAATATTGCACCGGCAATCACGGACTCTAGTGTGCGGCGACTCCAAATAGCCAAAACCAGAACAAGAGCTGTTGGCAGCAAGCTAATGGCGCCATATTCCATAACCGATCCTCAGTTGAGTGGTCTATATTACGACCTGAAAGGCTGAATGTAACTCAGCTATAGCTCAAGCTGGAACGACAATTTAAGATGATCAGAGCAATCCTTTCGGATAAGCAGTTTACTCGACAGCCTCGACCCGTGTATTTTCAGAAGCGTCGATACAGATTGGCGGCAGGAGCACCTAACGATATGGAGATAGTCGAGTGAAAATTGACCCATTATTAGCCGATATTGAGAACAGTGAATCAGGCCCAGAGATCGCCGCACTGTTCGATTTCGACGGAACCATTATCGCCGGCTACTCTGCCACCGTATTCTTGCAAGACTCCCTAACGACCGGTCAGCTATCGCCCGAAGAGCTTGTTGAACTCACGCGCGCGCTCACGAGCTTTGGAATGGGCAATATGGGCTTTTCTGCACTGATGGCCGTGCATGCTCAATATCTCGCTGGTAGTTCGGAAGCGGACTACATTGAAAACAGTGAAAAACTGTTTCGCAAAAAAATAGCCCGGCTGATTTATCCTGAAACCCGCCGTCTTATTGAGGCCCATCGCGCCAAAGGACACACCATCGCCATTATCAGCTCGGCGACTCCTTACCAAGTGCTGCCCGCTGCGAGAGATCTCAATATCGACCATGTGTACTGTACGGAACTTGAGGTTTCACAGGGAGTCTTTACAGGCGCCGTTATCAAACCCACGGTATTTGGTGAAGGCAAAGTTGACGCTGCACTAAAGCTCGCGAAAAAAACACGTGCCAATCTCGATAAAAGCTTCTTCTATTCAGACAGTACCGATGACATACAGCTACTCGAGTACGTCGGCAAGCCTGTCACCCTCAACCCACGAAAACGCCTTAAAAGCATCACTCGAGAACGCGCATGGCCCACGGCCAGCTTTGACAGCCGCGGCAAAATGTCTGTCAGTGGATTTTTTAGATCGGTGGCCGCAACCGGCTCGCTCGTAGGCAGCTTTGCCGCGGGGCTCCCCATTTACGCGCTAACTCGCTCTAAACGGGATTCAGTCAATTTTTCAATCTCATTGTTCGCAGACACTTGCAACGCATTAATTGGCATGGAGCTCGACATTAACGGCGAAGAAAATCTTTGGAGTCATCGCCCCGCGGTCTTCATGTTTAACCATCAAAGCAAGGCCGATGTCGCCATTATGGCTGGCTTAATTCGCAAAGACGTCGTGGGAGTCGGTAAAAAAGAGATAGAAAAGATGCCCTTTATTGGTCAAGTCATGGGCATGGCGGGCACCGTCTTTATCGATCGATCCGATAGGAAAAAGGCTATCGAATCTATGAAACCATTGATTACCGCTATGCGCGAAGACGGCAAGTCGATGGTGATTGCCCCTGAAGGGACGCGCACACCAACGGCTAAGCTCGCCCCCTTCAAGAAAGGTGGCTTCCACATGGCTATGCAAGTGGGCGTTCCGATCGTGCCGGTTGTTATCCATAACTCCGGTGATATCGCTCCAAAAGGCGACTTCTTGTTCAGGCCAGGTAAAGTTCGAATCGACGTACTAGCTCCCGTCGACACCTCAGAGTGGTCGGCAGCAAAAATGGACGAACAAGTGAACAGTGTGCGCAATATGTTTCTGCGTGCGCTAGGCCAACCCGAGCAGACTATCGAAGAAGTAAAAACGACTCAAAGCCGTCAGCCGGACGATATGCGCCCCGAACTCAAAAATCCTGATCACAAAAATCCTGACCACAAAAAAGCGCCGCGTACGCTAAAGAAAAAGACTGCCGCTAAAGTAGCCACCAAAACGACACTCAAACCAAAAGTGAAGGCAAAAACTAAAGCAACTGCCAAAACCACTACCCAACCGAAAACTCGCGTAACATCGAAGACGGACACACCGGCAAAGGCCAAAGCTGCGGCCAAGTCGAAGGCAAAGAAAACAAACGCTACAACAAAAATAAAAACACCGGGCCGCAAAATTGCGCCGCAAAAACGTGCGGCGGTTAGGCCAAAACTAGCTGCCAAGGACTGAATAGCTGAATGAACGTAGCCAGGCTGGTTGATAAATTAGCGCAGTCCCCGTGGCCTGAGACTCCGGGCACCGTCGTTTTCTTATTAGACCTCACCACACGACTCGAGCGCCGTTTACTCGACCAGTGGATTGAGCAACATGCCCCCCAAGACAGAGAGTACAGCGTCGTTCTATTACCACTAGGCGATGACCGCAAGCCACTCGCCGTTCATTCCTTGGTGAGCAAGTTGATGGCTCTGGATGATGTGGTTCTTGCACCACTTAGAATAGCTTGGACACCAAGTGATAAGGCCATTAACTCAGGGCCCCGTCTGGTAGACCTGCTCGGGGGTCCTGAACGACGCCCAGGAAAAATAAAGGCCGCTCGGATCATGCGGACCGCCCCTCAGCGCATGCATTTTCTGGCAGGTGCGCCTGCCACGCGTGCAGAACTTTCACATCGATTTAACGTTAAGACCGACTTAGAAGCTAACGAGCATTTGGATGACTTCAGCATATTTGTAGCGCGTCAGGCAGCGGTTGTCCTAGATATGCATGAGCGCAAGCTTCAGGGGGGACGATATAAAGTACCTCGCTATGTTGCGCAAAGTTTGCGTAACAACAAAGAATTCCGCGCTCGGTTGTACGCCATTGCGAAAGCTAAGTCGGTCAGTCGCACTGAAGTCATGCGGGAGGTCAATGAGTACTTCCGGGAGATGATCTCGATCCCCACCAGTTTTTGGCTCGACGTTTGGGCTAAATTTTGTAACTTCTGTCTAAGCCTGGGCTATGAGCCTGAACTGCATTATCGAACCGAAGACGTAGAGAGAGTTCGGCGCATAGTCAGAGATCATCCATCCGCTCTTCTGTGGACTCACAAAACGTATATCGACGGATTTGTAGTGCCAAAACTACTGTTCGATAATGATTTTCCAATGCCCCATTTTTTCGGCGGCGCCAATCTAAACATCCCTGTTCTCGGCTTCTTAATGCGTCGTGCGGGCGGGATATTTATAAAACGGAGCTTCAACGACAACGAAGTCTATAAAGCGGCATTGCGCCAGTATATTAGCTATCTCATGGAGAAACGCTTTCCATTAACGTGGTCATTTGAGGGCACTCGATCTCGACTGGGCAAGCTCATGCCACCCAAGTACGGTGTTCTCAAATACGTTCTCGAAGGCTGTTACTACGCTGAAGCCCACGATATCCATATTATCCCTGTCACTGTCAGCTATGACTTGGTGCGTGACGCCGAGGAGTACGCTCGCGAGCAAGCGGGTGTGCCGAAAGCGCCCGAGTCGCTGGGCTGGCTAGTGGGCTACATCCGCAGTCTCGCAAAACCGATGGGCAAGATTTATGTCGATTTTGGCGAACCCGTGGTACTCGCGAATGCGCCTGACCCGAGCGATCGACTGGCGATATCTAAGGTCGCGTTTCAAGTGGCGGTAGAGGCTAACCGCGTCACTCCGATAACGGTTCCCGCTGTGATTAGCATGGTACTGCTTGGGGTGTATCCAAGAGCACTGTCAGAGCAAGAGATCAGTACTGAAGTTGCCGAGCTTCTCGATTGGACTCGCCAACGCGAGCTGCGTTTATCGCAAGATTTTGACCAGCAATATGCGGAAGGCATGGAGAATCTTCTCGATCTGATGATCGGAGAGGGCATTGTCGCGCGCTTCGATGGTGGACCTACTACCGTTTACGGCCTGAAAGAGGGCCGCGCTGCGGTTGCCAGCTACTATCGCAACACGATCGTTCACTACTTCGTAAACAAAGCAATCGCTGAACTTTGCCTAGTTGCGGTCGCCGAGCAGGAGGAGTCAGACGAGGCGCCGTCAGATATCTTTTGGCGTGAAGTAGACGATCTTCGAGATTTGCTTAAGTTCGAGTTCTTCTACCCACCCACAGAGGTCTTTCATGCAGAGATTGTTAAAGAGCTAGATGCTATTACTCCCGACTGGCAAGAGGAACTCGATCGAGGCGCTCGAGGCGCCCGCAAACTTCTACTGCAGATGACTCCACAGACAGCGCATATGACACTTCAAATGTTTGTCGAAGCCTACGCAATCGGCGCGGAAATACTCACCGCCGTGCTACCCGGAGAATCGATCGACGAATCCGATTACGTTGTACGCTGCATGAACTACGGACAACAAGCCTTTATGCAACGCCGGATATCGAGCGAAGTGTCTGCCAGTAAATTACTGTTTCAGAATTGCTGGAAGCTACTGGGCGCAAGAGGCTTAACCGATGAATCGAAACCTGATTACGCCCTAGAACGCCAACTTCAAGCACAGTCG
>Ga0209136_1001530_pt1 | contig 15022 bp, 13 predicted proteins | sample SaaInl0LU_22_DNA_FD_184640 | JGI IMG/M metagenome (GOLD analysis project Ga0209136, IMG submission 184640) | Marine microbial communities from expanding oxygen minimum zones in the Saanich Inlet - ESP_90LU_22_DNA (SPAdes) (version 2) | ecosystem: Environmental > Aquatic > Marine > Intertidal... | reverse complement strand
TGTGGTTGAAACCATCTTGCTCACTTGTCCAAATAAAGCTGTGATCTTCTAAAAAAGTCAAATTATCTGTAACGTCTATGTAAGCGTCGTCTTTTTCTTCCAATAAAATTAAAGACTCTAAATCAGTAACATTAATTGCGTTTAATTTTAACTTATTCTGTTGTCTATTTAATGTCGTTGCAACTAATGTATAGGTGTCGGTAGACCATTGTATTCTAGGAATATATTCATAATCAGGGAGTGAAAGTTCTTTATCAATTTTAGCATTCATATCAAAAATATGTAAACTTACTTTGGCATTCTCTTCTCCTGCTTTTGGGTATTTGAACTCTTGTTTACTAGGGTATAGTTTTTCACCTACAATGTCCATAGAAAATATAGGTACTTTAGATTCATTAAACTTTAAATACGCCAAATATTCACCTGTTATATTCCATTTGAAAGCTCTTACGAAAGCAAATTCTTCTTCGTAAACCCAATCTGTGATTCCATTTATTATGCTATTTTTTTTACCGTCAAAAGTTACTTGAGTAACGTTATTGGTTTCTATATTTTTTACAAATAAGTTGTTGTTTTTTGCATAAGCAATAAACTTACTATTCGGAGAAAAAACAGGTTCTTGAATTTGTTTACCAATAAGAACTAACTTTTTAGAGCGCATATCATAAATGTAAAAAGTACCTTTATAAGAGTGTCTATAAATGCTTTGAAAATTAGTTCCTAAAATGATTTTAGTTTCGTCTTTGTTAAAAGAATATGTATTGAAAAAATCCAGCTCTTTTAAATCTTTACTATCTACAATGGTTTTTACTTTTTTTAAAGTTGTATAACTATATTGATCAATAGAAGTTGATCTTGTTGCTCTATGGAAATTTAATACAGAATAAAAATCTCCATTCATAGGATTTAAAGAGTTCATTCGATTTGGAGAAAATGTACCATTCCAAATTTCTTCTAAAGTTATTTCCTTGAGATGTTGTTGCGCTTGTAACGTATTGCTAATAAAAACAAGCATACACAATACAGTTGACAAGATGTTTTTTCTCATTATAAATATTTTTTTGGGAAATAATTTATTGCTGTGAAATATAGCACTAAAAATTTATTTTTTTTATTGTAAAAAACAAAAAAGCTTTTTGAGAGAAATACTCAAAAAGCTTTATTAAAAATAAATAATCTTTTTATTTCTTTTTACCTGCGTCAAGAATCATTGGCGTTTTACCATCTGTAATTATTACTTTGGCATTACTAGATTTAGAAAGTTCTCTAAAAGCTTCAATGCCTTTAATTCTTATGATTTGATCTGTTAAACCTTCAGCAATAATTAATTGTGCATCTCTTTCTCCTTTTGCATTAATTATTTTACGCTCAGCTTCTCTTTTTTCTTGAGTTAACACAAACTCCATACGCATTGCATCTTGTTCTGCTTGTAATTTTCTTTCTATCGAATTTGCCAAACCTGAGGGCAATTGAATACTCTTCATTAACACAGCAATCAATTCAATTCCATTTGCTTGCTTCTCAAGATTTATTTTCATTTTCTTTAAGATGGCCTCCTCAATAACAGCTCTCATACCAGAATGCATGTCTTTTGCAAAAAACTGCGCACAAACATCTGAAGCTGCAGACCTAAATACGCTTGTTATTACAGACTCATAATCTTGTCCAAGGTTTTCTAAGACAGAAGCAACTTTCATAGCTTCTAAACGATATAGAATTGATATTTCAGAACGAACACTCAAGCCTTCTTTACTCGGTAAGTTTAATAGCAATTTTATATTACTAGTTTTTGTAGATTCTTTTATAACCTTGCTAATTATTGGATTGTAAAGGATTGTTCCTTGAATTTGTATTTCTCCAGAAAACTTACCTAATGTTTGCTTAATCCCTACCTCTCCTGGTCTAATAACTGCGCAACTAGAAAATAAAACTCCCATACACACTAAAACCAACATAATTTTTTTCATGATGTTTATTGATTTAAATTTTAACTACTTTAATTAGCTAAAGATATTTATAAAACCCTACTTTTCAAAAGAAATAGTATTAATATTTTATTGGAGAATCTTCTTTTAGTTGTTACTCATACTAAGCTAATCTTTTCAATTGTACTCAAAAAAAATTCATTTTTAAATTCCAGAAAATTTTAGGAGTTCTTTATTCTCAGATTAAAGTATCTTTGCAAAAACATCATGAATTATAAAAATGAGCAAATTAATTTCTGGATTTTCTAAATTTAGTAAAGAAGAAAAAGTAAGTTGGTTGGTTGAAAATAATTTTCAAAACCCTTTAGAATCCTCTAAAATAATCAAACAATATTGGAATAAAAATGAGAAATTACAATCGCTCCATGATGATTTTATAGAAAATACCATTACCAATTTTTATTTGCCTTTTGGAGTTGCTCCAAATTTTATCATTAACGGTAAAACTCATACTATTCCAATGGTAATTGAAGAGAGTTCTGTTGTAGCTGCAGCATCTTTGGTTGGCAAATTTTGGAGTACCAAAGGTGGTTTTAAAACAACTGTAATCGATACTCAAAAAATTGGTCAAGTTCATTTTATGTATCAAGGTGATTTTTCTGATTTAGAAAATTACTTCAAGGCTAAAGAATATGAACTTTATAAATCTACTGCTTCCATCACCAAAAACATGGAAAAAAGAGGTGGGGGTATTTTAGATATTCAATTAATTGATAAAACTAAACAACTAGATAATTACTATCAGCTGCACGTTACTTTTGAGACTAAAGATTCAATGGGCGCCAACTTTATCAATTCTTGTTTAGAAGCCATCGCAAAAGCTTTTGGCAATGAAAAAATTGAAGTCGTTATGAGCATTTTATCTAATTATGTTCCAGAATGTTTGGTCAGAGCAGAAGTTAGTTGTGAAATTGAAAAGCTTGGAGGAGAAAATCCAAAACAATTTGCAGAAAAGTTTAAACAAGCTGTCGACATTGCTCAAATAGAACCTTACAGAGCAGTAACCCATAATAAAGGAATAATGAATGGTATTGATGCAGTTGTATTAGCTACAGGTAACGATTTTAGAGCTATTGAAGCTGGAGCTCATGCCTATGCTTCAAAATCTGGAACTTACCGTAGTTTATCACATTGTAGTATTGATGATGGTATTTTTCGATTTTGGATTGAAATTCCATTAGCTTTAGGAACTGTTGGTGGATTAACAGCTTTACATCCTATCGCAAAGCTATCATTAGCGCTTTTAGAAAATCCATCTGCTAAAGAATTGATGCAAATTGTGGCTGCTGCAGGTTTGGCTCAAAATTTTGCTGCTTTAAGAGCATTGACCACCAAAGGTATTCAGCATGGACATATGAAAATGCACTTACAAAATATTTTAAACCAACTTAACACCAATGAAGATGAGAAAAAACAAGTAGTTGCCTACTTTGAAAATAAGACCGTTTCTCATAGTGATGTTGTTGCTAAAGTAGAAGAAATCAGAAATGCAAACTGATGCTATTCAAAAACTAAAAAACATACATTTTGAATTACTACTCTAATGGAAAACTCTTATTAACTGGAGAATATCTTGTGTTAGACGGCGCAAAATCGCTAGCTATACCCACAAGATTTGGTCAAAATTTACAAGTTTCTGAGATTACCGAACCTCAACTACTTTGGCAAAGTTTTACGGTTGACCATCAGTGTTGGTTTGAAGCCTCATTTAACTTGCGAAAACTACGCTTAACATCGGCTACTTTTAATTCAGAAAACCAAGGAAGTGGAGATGCTATTGCTGAAACTTTACTAGACATCTTAACAGAAGCCAAAAGGCTAAATCCTAGCTTTTTAAATACAGATAAGGGAATTGCAGTAAAAACAAAGCTTACATTTCCAAGAAAATGGGGTTTAGGTTCTTCATCAACTTTAATAAACGCTATTGCCAACTGGGCAAAAGTAGATGCTTTTCAATTGTTATGGAATTCTTTTAAGGGCAGTGGTTACGACATTGCCTGTGCTCAAAATGATCATCCTATTTTTTATCAAATTAAAAAAGATTTTTCAACGATACCTAAATTAACACCTATTGTTGCAACTGTTGCTTTTAAACCAAATTTTACAAAAAACTTGTTTTTTGTGTATTTAAATCAGAAGCAAGATTCTAAGGAAGGAATTGCTAAGTTTAGAGAAAGTACCCAAGACTTTTCAAGAGAAATCCAAAGAATCTCAGAGCTTTCAGAAGCTTTTACAACTGCAACAAACCTACAAGAATTTGAACATTTTCTTATTGAACACGAGCAAATTATAAGTAGTATTATTCAGTTAACACCCGTAAAAGAGCAATACTTTTCAGATTATTTTGGCGCAATAAAAAGCTTAGGAGCTTGGGGTGGAGATTTTGTACTAGCTACTGGAGATGAAAAAACTCCTGACTATTTCAAATCGAAAGGATACCAAACCGTAATTCCTTATGATGAAATGGTTTTATAGACACTCATATCAAGTCTACTTATTGAAAAATTAAATTGCATCAAAATATTTGAACGAACAATAAACATGAAAAAAGTAATCATCGTTGGTGGTGGAGCCGCAGGATTTTTTACAGCAATTAACACTAAAGAAATGCACCCTGATACAGAAGTTGTCATTTTAGAAAAAGGCAACGAGGTATTGCAAAAAGTAAAAATTTCTGGCGGAGGAAGGTGTAATGTTACTCACGCTTGTTTTACTCCAAAAGAATTGATCGAGTTTTATCCGAGGGGAAAAAAAGAATTACTTGGCCCTTTTCATCAATTTATGACTGGAGATACTTTTGAGTGGTTTGAAAGTAGAGGAGTTCCACTAAAAATTGAACGTGACAATCGTGTTTTTCCAGAAGCAAATACCAGTCAGGCAATAATCGAATGCTTTCAGAAAAGTGTTGAAAAATTAGGTATTATCGTTTTAAAAAATCACGGTGTAAACGCTATTTTTCAAGACGAAAATAAATGGGTCGTTAAAACGAAATTAGCAAGTTTTAAAGCTGATTATGTCGTGATGGCGGCAGGGAGTTCAAAAAAAATTTGGGATTTATGCAAAACTTTAAACCATAAAATCATAGCGCCTGTTCCTTCTTTATTTACATTTAATATAAAAGATGAACGATTAATGGATTTAATGGGAGTTACTGTACCTAACGCAAGTGTTCAAATTTTAGATACAAAACTAAATTCTTCAGGTCCTTTGTTAATCACGCATTGGGGTATTAGCGGTCCTGCTGTTTTAAAATTATCTGCCTTTGGTGCCATAACGTTGGCCGAAAAAAAATACAATTATAAAGTAGCCATTAATTGGCTCAATAAAAATAGTGAAGAAGTTTTAGAGACATTACAAATCCTTAAGAAAAAAAATCCCAAAAAAGCGATTACTTTAAAATCACCTTTCTCAGAAATTTCTAAACGTTTATGGGAAAAATTAGTGCTCTTTTCTAAAATCAATGAAAATCAAAACTGGGCAGATATCTCGAAGAAACAACTTCAAGAACTAAGCAATCAATTAACCAAAGGAATTTTTCAAGCAAATGGAAGAACTACCTTTAAAGATGAATTTGTAACTGCTGGTGGTATAGATTTAAAAGAAATTAACTTCAAAAATTTTGAGAGCAAACTACACAACAACTTATTTTTTGTGGGAGAAATTCTAAATATTGATGCTGTTACAGGTGGATTCAATTTTCAGAATGCCTGGACTGGAGGTTATATTTGTGCTACGGCAATTGCGAATTAAAAAATAGGTGTGTTATGTTGTAAGTAAACAATAGATTAAATTTGTAAAATCATCAACCAAACAATAAGAACTAAAATTAAAAAAATGGCAAGAACAGAATCAAACGAATTTGCAATAAATAGAGAGGCTCCAGATTTCTCGTTGCCAAATTCAATCGATGACAAAACCTATTCACTTAACGAATTAAAGGGAGAAGAAGGAACTTTAATTTTTTTTATTTGCAATCATTGTCCTTTTGTAATCCATATAAACGAAGAATTAGTAAGGTTAGCCAACAATTATTTAGACAAAGGAATTAAGTGCATTGCTATCAATAGTAATGACGTTGAAAATTACCCACAAGACGCTCCGTATTTAATGAAAAAATTAGCAGCAAAACAAGGGTATCCATTTCCTTATTTGTATGATGAAACTCAAGATGTAGCAAAAGCGTATGATGCGGCTTGTACACCTGACTTTTACCTTTTTGATGCTGATCTAAAAGCAGTTTATCATGGACAACTAGATGATTCTAGACCAGGAAATAATAAACCTGTTACTGGAAAAGATCTGAGAGCAGCTATAGACAATTTATTAAAGAATAATACTGCTTTACAAATCCAAAAGCCAAGTATGGGATGTGGTATTAAATGGAAATGATAAAAAAAACGCTCTTATCCTAATGAACCTCTATGAGGCTTTAAAGCATCTCTGTAAATTTTCATCTCTTTTTCATTGACTACAATAAATGCTGAAACCAACATCGGATTGCTTTCAGTAATAGCAACCTCGTAAAATGTTAAATTCTCTTTTACAGCAAACTCTTTGAGATGTATGGTATGATGTTTTGCAGTTTCCAATGCATCTGGACCTCTAAAGTCCCATAGTAATTTTATTTTTCTATTCATAATTAGTCATTGATGAACAAAAACAAATCACCCGAAGAAAAACTAATTTCAACTGTATTAGCAATGGCTTTGTTTCTTGTTCCTATTCGTTTTGAAAATTCCAATGTCTCATTTTTTAATGGAAACTGAAGTCCATGGGTGGAAATACCTGTTGCCTCAAAAAAAGGAACTAATGAAATATTTTTACCTAAACAATTTTCAATCTTAGCTTCTTTTTCTGCTAAATAATATACGCCATGATCATCATAAAATGTAATATTCAGTGTATTTTTCCAAGTAAGGGCTGTATGTAAATTGCCTAAAAAATGATCTTGTTCTCCTCCACTAGCACCAAAAACATCAACAATGGTAAACCCTTTCTTTTTTAGTATTTGTAGGGCTTTGTGAAAATCTGTAAACTCTTGGTCTGGTGTATGTATTAGCGGAACCTCATCGGGTAAATATTTTAGAGAATCAAAATCGCCACAGATAAAATTTGGCGTAATCTTTTTTTCTTTTAAAAAAGCATACGCCCCGTCTGTAACACAAACCAACGCATACACAGATAAATCCGGAAGCTGTTTTGGCTTTTTTCCATTTAGTAATAAAAAGGCTTTTTTAGAATTCATCTATGACAAAAATACGAACTACATTGTTAAATTGATTCTTCCAATTAGTGGTATCTTTGTAAAAAATAGATTGGATTTTGAACACAGATCAATTTTTAGTAAGATCTACATTACATCATGTAGAAAAAACAAGTTATTCATGGCAAACGCCAAGTAATATTGCTTTGGTAAAGTACTGGGGGAAAAGCAATCCTCAGATTCCAAAAAATGCCTCTATCAGTTTTACCTTAAAAAACTGTCACACAACCACTTCTATCCTATTTGAAAAAAAGAAAACATCTAAAGACGTAGCATTCGATTTATTTTTTGAGGGAACTAGAAAAGAAGAGTTCAAACCAAAAATTGCTGAATTCTTTACGAGAATTAAAGCATATTGTCCTTACATTTTTGACTATAAAATGACCATCAACTCAGAAAATTCTTTTCCTCATTCTAGTGGAATAGCGTCTTCTGCAAGTGGGTTGAGTGCGATTGCCATGTGTCTAATGAATTTAGAAAAGGAGATAAACCCTATTTTATCGGCTGATTTTATCAACCAAAAAGCTTCTTTTTTAGCGCGTTTGGGTTCTGGGTCTGCAAGTAGAAGTATTGAAGGTCCTTTGGTTGTTTGGGGAAAGCATCCAGACATTGAAAACAGCTCTGACTTATTTGGAGTAAAGTTTCCTTACAAAGTTGCTCCTATTTTTGAAAACTATCAAGACACCATTTTGTTAGTTGATAAAGGCGAAAAACAGGTTTCGAGTACCGTTGGTCATGGTTTAATGCACAATCATCCTTATGCTGAGAATCGATTTACGCAAGCAACTAAAAATCTTACTAAGCTCTCTGAAATTTTACAAAAAGGAGAGGTTAAGAGTTTTATTCATTTGGTAGAAAGTGAAGCATTAACGTTACATGCTATGATGCTAACTAGTGCCCCTTATTTCATTTTAATGAAACCTAAAACACTAGAAGTAATTCACAAAATTTGGATGTATCGACAAAAAAACGATAGCAATCTTTGCTTTACATTAGACGCAGGAGCTAATGTTCATGTATTGTATCCTAAAAAAGAAAAAAAACAAGTGCAACAATTTATTTCAGAGGAACTTGCTGTATTCTGTCAGAATGGCCAATACATTCATGATGAAACAAGTATGGGAGCTAAAAAGTTGGAGTAGTATTATCTATTTAAAAAATAGTTACGTTATGAAATACAACCTCAAAAATATTTAAAACCACTCTGGTATTTTAATTTTGTGCATAAAGTACTTATATGTTTACAGCACCCTAAAAGCCAGAAAAATTTTGCGCTAGAGGTAGTAGAGGAGTTCTCCATTGAAAGTTGAGCTTATAGAGAAAAACCTCACTATAGTTGAAGATCTTAAGCTTTGGTAATAGCTCAAAAACAGCTAAAGTTAATTATTTAGTTAAGAATACTTTACCTCAAAGATGTTTTCGGAATATTTTGTATTTTTACCATATCATAAATTGATACATGAAAGGACCTCTATTTTATGCAAAAATTCTGTTATTTGGTGAATACGGAATCATCAAAGACTCAAAAGGATTAGCGATTCCGTTTAACACCTATAGAGGTGCTTTAAAAACCACAAAAAAATTATCTGAAAAAGCAGCGCAATCTAACCAAAACTTAAAAAAGTATTACAACTACTTGAATGATTTGGAAAGTGATTTGGTTTCTTTTGATTTACACAAATTTAATGCGGATATAAAAAATGGAATGTACTTTGACTCTTCTATACCACAAGGTTACGGAGTGGGCAGTTCCGGTGCTTTAGTAGCTTCTATTTATGATAAATATGCCAACGATAAAATTACTGTCTTAGAAAATTTAACACGAGATAAGCTGTTGATTTTAAAACAGATTTTCTCGGTAATGGAATCTTTTTTCCATGGGAATAGTTCTGGTTTAGATCCTTTAAACAGCTATCTAAGTCTACCAATTTTAATCAATAGCAAAGACAATTTAGAACCAGCAGGTATCCCTTCTCAAAAAGAAGGAAAAGGCGCTGTATTCTTATTGGACTCTGAGCAAATTGGAGAAACTGCTCCAATGGTACATATTTTTATGGATAAGATGAAAAATGAAGGTTTCCGTAAAATGATTAGTGAAGAGTTTGCAAAAATTACTGATGCGTGTATTAATGATTTTTTACATGGAAATGTAAAATCGCTTTTTGGAAACGTAAAAGATTTATCTAAGATTGTCTTAAAAAACTTTAAGCCAATGATTCCTAAAGCATTTCATAAAGTATGGGAACATGGAATTACTAGCAACGACTATTACTTAAAACTATGTGGTTCTGGCGGTGGTGGATATATTTTAGGCTTTGCTCAAGATTTTGAAAAAGCGAAAATTAGTCTAAAAGACTATAAATTAGAGTTGGTTTACAGATTCTAAAAATGCTTTATGAATACATGTAAAGCAACATCTACTTTCTTTAAATTTTTCAGTTTATTGTCTGTTGTTAGAGGCTACAACATTCTAATTTTAGTAATTGCACAATATTTAGCAGCAATATTTATATTTTCTCCATCTGCATCTTTAAAAGAAGTGCTACTTGACTTCCATCTATTGTATTTGGTTTTAGCAACTACTTTTGTTGTTGCTGCTGGCTATATAATTAATAATTTTTACGATGTTAAAATAGATCGAATTAATCGACCCGTTAAAACAGGTATTGACAACTACATTAAACAAGATACCAAACTTACCTTATATTTTACGCTAAATTTTCTAGGTTTTGGTCTTGGTTTTTTTGTTTCTATAAAAGCAGCTTTGTTTTTTGCTGTTTATATTTTTGGTATCTGGTTGTACTCTCACAAGCTAAAAAAGTATGCTTTAATTGGTGTAATTTCTGCAACTGTACTTACCATATTACCTTTTTTTGTTGTTTTTGTGCATTTCAAGAATTTCTCTTCTTCCATTTTTGTGTATGCTACATTTTTGTTTCTATTAATTATGGTAAGAGAATTAATAAAAGATTTACAAAACTTAAAAGGGCTTATGGCTAATAATTATAAAAAATTTTCGGTAGTCTATGGCGAAAAAAAAACAAAACAATTTTGTATTTTTCTACTTTGTTGTACTGTAGTTCCCACCTACATTCTCTTTCAGTACGTATATCTTGAGTACATGACATATTATTTTATTGCAGCCTTAGTCACCTTAGTATTTGTAGGCATTTTATTGTGGAAAGCCAAAGCAACCAAACAATACATATTTTTACACAATGTCCTTAAAATTTTACTTGTTATTGGCGTATTTTGCTTAGTTTTTTTAGATACTTCACTATTAATTGAAAAGATAATTGATACGCTAAATTAGATTACTACTTTTAAAAAACATCTAAAAACAAGAATTACTTTTATGAAGGTAATTCAAGGATTTTGATTTAAAAATGATGAATAAAAAACCATACCTACAAAAAATTGTTTACGAAAGAGATACTGTAAATCAAACAGAATATCCTTTTTCAATACCATTTTTAAAAAAATTCAATGCAATAGATCTTCATAAAGATGTTACTTTTTTAGTAGGAGAAAATGGAGCCGGTAAATCAACTTTAATTGAGGCAATTGCTTTACGTTTAGAACTGAGTCCTGAAGGAGGAAATAAAAACTTTAGACTAGAAACATCCGCAAACACATCACCTCTTTATCAACATCTCAATTTTGTTAAAAGTTATTACAAACCCAAAGACTACTTCTTTTTAAGAGCAGAGAGCTTTTATAACTTAGCAACATACATGGATAAAGTTAATTACCTAAAAGGATATGGAGGTACATCACTTCATCAACAGTCTCATGGTGAGTCATTTTTATCAGTCTTAAACAATAAACTTCAAGGTAATGGTTTGTATATTTTTGACGAACCTGAATCAGCTTTATCACCTCAAGGGCTTCTACAAGCTATTGCACTAATACACAAACTTGTACAATTAGACGCTCAGTTTATTATTGCTACACATTCACCAATTTTAATGTCATACCCAAATGCAAAAATATTACAGATCGGTAATGATGGAATTACTGAGGTGAAATTTGAAGAAACCGAACACTACAAGACCTATAAATTATTTTTTCAAGGACATGAAAAATTGATTAATAGTATTCTACACCACGTAGAAAAATAAACCTTGGAGAGAACAAAAAAAAAGAGTTTCAATTTTTAAGTAACTTTTATATACCTACCTTTGCAAAAATTTCTCAAATGAATGCAAATAAAAACTCGTCGCGAGGACGACAAGATGGAAAAAAGAAAGCACCATTATCTAGAAAAAGCTTTAAAAAGAAAACTACCAACAAGCCTGCAACCTCAAACACTAACGAAAGTTCAGGAATTCGATTAAACAAATACATCGCCAATTCTGGAATTTGCTCTAGAAGAGAAGCCGATACTTACATTGAACATGGAAGTGTTCAAGTAAATGGAAAATTAGTAACAGAAATGGGTTACAAAGTACAACCCAATGATGTTGTTCAATTTGATGGCACTAATATCAGCCCTGAACAAAAAAAATACATTTTGTTAAACAAACCGAAAAACTACATTACTACCATGGATGATGATAGAGGTAGAAAAACGGTTATGGATTTAGTAGCCAATGCAACCAAAGAACGTATTTACCCTGTAGGAAGATTGGATAGAAACACCACTGGTTTATTATTATTTACCAATGATGGTGAACTAGCCAAAAAACTAACGCACCCAAAACACAACGTTCGTAAATTATACCACGCCTCTTTAGATAGAAAATTAGATTTAAAAGATTTGGAAAAACTACGTGGAGATGTAATTATTGAAGGTAGAAAAGTATTTATTGATGCAGTTTCATATATCGATAATGAACCAAAAACGGAAATTGGTATTGAAATTCATTCTGGTAGAAACAGAATTGTGCGTAAAATATTTGAACATGTTGGTTATAAAGTTACCAAACTAGACCGTGTTGTTTTTTCTGAACTAACAAAGAAGAATCTACCTAGAGGAAGATGGAGAGAATTGACCAATTTAGAAGTAACTAATTTGCATTCAATCAAATAAATTTAGAACTATTTTAAGGTATCTTGTCATTATAATTTAGGTGTAAAAAAGTAATCTTTAAATAAAATTTAGATTACTTCATTATACTTCTTTCGTAATGACAATTTATTATTAAAATCAAAACTTAATTCAAAAAATTTCTAAATCTATTTCAACTAGAGATTTCTCAACTTCACTCCCGAAAACTTTTAGGATCGTTTGAAATAACAAAACCAATGTTATTCCGATTAAAGCGTTAGCAAAATAGAGGAATCTTTATAAAAAAATAGACTACTACATAATACTGACTCTTAACGACAGGATACTTTAATTCTCCATAGACATCAGCACCATACGTAATTCTTGGTAGGTAAAAGAAGCCTCTACTTTTTCTTTAAGTTCGGTTAAGTTTTTAAAACTTACTTCTTCAATAGCATTTAAAATTTGTTTGTAACGTTTTAAAGGAATCAGCTCCAAAACATCGATTTCTCCAGAAGGGATAAAACTCATCAAATGTCCTTCAACAGTATTTACGGTTACTTTTCGTTCTTTAGCAATTTCTTTTACAGACAATCCAGCATGAAACAATTCAAAAGTAATTTGTTTGGTGTTTTTCTTAGCTTCTTTTTTTTGTTTTCCTGTAAACGCATCAATTCCATTTTCTTTACAATACACTCCAATAGTCTCTAAAATATCCAAACCATATTTTTCAACTCGCGTCTTCCCCATTCCTTTTACAGCCAATAATTCATTTTCTGTTCTTGGCAAAGCTGCACATAAGGCATACAAAGTTTCCTGGGTAAAAATTTGAAAGACTGGAATTTGATATACCTCTGCAAGATTAGTTCTTAACTCACGTAATTTAACCGCTAAAAGTGGATCATTTTTTGATAACTTTTTCTTTTTAGATTTGCTTTCTTGTAATTGTGCATTGGCTCTAACTTCTAAATATTGTTTCGTCACAAAACCATCCGTCATTTTTTTTAATACAAACACTTTAGCTGATAATAGTTCTTGAAAAGCGTCAAACTGTTTATTAAAATCTTTTTTAACTTGTTTGTTGTCTGATGAAAAAGAAATACTCGCCAAAGGTTGTACCACGTTTTTTATGACTTCATCTAAAAAATAGTTGACACCTTTTAAAAATCGTTCTTGAATCGTTTTATTATTTTCAGGTAAAACTCCATTTTCGGCTAATGCTTTTAACTGATTTTTAAATCCATTTGCTATTTTTAAGAATGGAATAATTCCGTCGTCTTTAATAGTTTCTAATTGCTCAATAACCACTCCTTTAATACTCGTTTTATTTCTGTAGAAAATATCAATCATTCGTTGGCAAGGGTATAAAAACGATTGAAAGTCGAATAATTCTGAAATTAAATTCAACTGAAAATGAATTTCTGATTGTATCAACTCATTCTCGGTGGGTTGATTTTCTTCTATATGCTCGTTAAAAACACTTACATTGCTATCGTTGATAATCGCATTTGCAGTAATTGGAGTTTTTAAAACCAAACCTTCTAAAGAAGTACATCTACTTAAAGCTACATACGTTTGTCCGTGTGCAAAAGAGGCTTCTGCATCTATCACTGCTTTATCAAAAGTTAATCCCTGACTTTTATGAATGGTAATTGCCCAAGCTAAACGCAATGGAATTTGCGAGAATGAACCTGCTACATTTTCTTTAATTTCTTTCGTTTCTTCATCTATTGCATAAGAAACATTTTCCCATGTTTCTTTTTCGGTTTCAATTACAGTATTGTCTTTGCACTTTACAGTAACAGTAGATTTAGAAATTGCTGAAATGGTTCCTATTTTTCCATTAAAATATCGTTTTTCATGAGAAGAATCATTTTTAATAAACATTACTTGCGCTCCGACTTTTAACTCTAGTTCTTCTGCATTTGGGTATGCATTCTCATTAAACTTCCCTGAAACTTCAGCTGAAAAAAAGTAACTTCTAGCTTCTAATTGATTTAATTCAGCCTCGTTAATTGTATTTGCTCTTCTATTATGTGTGGTTAACGTAATATAACCACTTTCTTTAGAGGGAGAAAATTCAGGCTGGTATTGTTGCATCAAAATTTCTTCTGAAGTTTTAGACAAATTATCGTTTCTAACTTCGTTTAAAATGGTAATAAAAGCTTCGTTTTTTTGACGATAAATATGCTTTAATTCAACAGGAACAAAATTACCTTCTCTAAAAGATTTTGCGCTAAAAAAGTACATCGTCTCATAAAACTGCTGCAACAAACTCCATTCATTTGGTTTGGCAACTGGAGCCAATTGCTGTAAATCTCCGATAACTAAAACTTGAGTACCTCCAAAAACTTTGTTTCTATTTTTAAATCTTCGTAAAACCTGATCAATTCCATCTAGCAAATCTGCACGTACCATAGAAATTTCATCAATAATTACCAAATCTAAAGACTTGATGATATCTATTTTTGTTCGACTAAATTTTCGTTGCTGGGTATTGCTCGTTAAAGGTTGATTGGGTAAAATAGGCCCAAAAGGCATTTGAAAAAACGAATGAATAGTAACTCCTTTTGCGTTGATTGCAGCCACGCCTGTTGGTGCAACAATTACCATTCTTTTTAACGATTCCTTTTTAAGTTTATGTAAAAAAGTTGTTTTTCCAGTCCCCGCTTTTCCTGTTACAAATAAGTTTCTATCTGTCTTATTAATAAAGTCGAAAGCAAGTTCTAATTCTGGATTTTTGGGCATTTTAGCTTTTTGATGCAATGTAAATAATTAAAAGCT
>Ga0209136_1001528_pt1 | contig 15039 bp, 12 predicted proteins | sample SaaInl0LU_22_DNA_FD_184640 | JGI IMG/M metagenome (GOLD analysis project Ga0209136, IMG submission 184640) | Marine microbial communities from expanding oxygen minimum zones in the Saanich Inlet - ESP_90LU_22_DNA (SPAdes) (version 2) | ecosystem: Environmental > Aquatic > Marine > Intertidal... | reverse complement strand
CTTCAGGTTCGACGGCCGCTTCGTTGTTATTGACGTTGTGGATAGGCCTGCGGCGGTTGAACAAGTTGAAGAAGTGCAAAAAAAACAGCCCATCATTTCCTTTGAAAACTATCAGCCGAACCATGTTGCAGCGCTTGCCGAGCGAACGCTTCCCTTGGTTCGGCCTGACGTGAACCCAGACGCGCCTGTTCAAAGCGCACGGATATTTTCTGATGACGTTCTTGCCTCCCAGATGGCCGACGCGGTCGCGGCTCAACTGCTTGCTCCGTCTGGTGATCTCGCGCCCACCAATGGAAATGGCATTGGCCTTGGGCCTACACAGATCGAGATTAACACACCGTTTCGTAACCAGCCCCCTCAGCTAGCGATAGCGCAACAAGAAACTTGCACGCTACCTGCCTATGCCGACATCAGCCAATGGCCTTCGCATCAGGAGGTGCTCCAATCCATTGGCCTGATGCGGCGTGAAATTTTCGACGATAGTGGACAAGTCACCGCAGACAATGCGCGATCGCTTGCAGCTAGTTATATCGCGCTTGGCTTCGGCGCCGAAGCACGCGCAATCCTCGAAATGGGTGGTGAAAACAGTTCACTGATTGACGCATTGGCACAGGTTGTGGACGGCTTGCCCAGTCCGTCGAACTCGCGGCTCCGAGAGGCCTACGCATGTCCAAATGCGCTGGCTTTTTGGGCTGTGCTTTCTGCTGGTGCGTTGCCAAGCGGTGCAGAATTGAACGAGAACGCCGTTGAGGTCATTCTCGCTAAAATGCGCCCCGAATACCGCAAGGCCTATGCGGGTACAGTGATCGCAAGGCTCAGATCCGGCGGGTATGAGGAGGCCGCGCGTCAGATTGAGGGACTGATGGCGCGGACAGGCAGTTTAAATGACCGGGAGGTGGACGTCTTTGATCCTGTTGCTTTGGCGAAACTGGAATTGGAAGATCGCCTTGCAAAACTAAGGACACAGGCTTTCGCGAATACCCCGACATCGGCCGAGGCGCTCAACGCACTCTTAGAAGAGCATATGCAGTCTCGCATTGCCCTCGATGATGCGCTGCTGACCTACGCAGGCTCTTTTGTCGAGACAGTCGAAGACGGCGAGCTACGCGTTGGTATTCATGCCGGACTGCTCTTTGGACTTGTGTTGTCGGGCTACCCGTTCGAAGCGCTACAGGCGTATGAGCGGCTATTGTTGGTTCAACCAGAGCATACCATCACGCACCTTGATGCCCTCGTATCCTTGGCAACAGAGGTCGTGCCAGCGGATGAGTTCGCATTATTTGTCGTGGGCCTTGGGGAATTGATCACTTCGGAAACCGTCGCGACAGAAACGATCCTTGATGTGGCAAAGCGCATGGTCGATGTCGGCATGCCGAGCAAAGGGTTGCAATTGATGACACGGCGGGACTTGGATCAGTCATCAGAAAAGCGGCTGATTTCTGCAAGAGCTTTCCTAGCCATGGGTAACCCGGGTGAAGCGCTGGAACGCATTGCCAACCTTGTGACCAGTGAAGCACGTGAAATTAGAGCCTATGCATACTTGCGGATGGGTGAGTATGATGAGGCATTTCCGTATCTTGCTGAAACAGACCCCCTTCACGCACCAACCGGTTGGATCGCTCAGAGGTTAGATGCAAGGGAGGTGCAGCCCTATTCACGACAAGTTCTTTTGGAGCAAGTGAGCGCGCAACCTAGTGGCGAAAGTGAGCCCACGATGAGAGCACTCTTAGAAGAAACCTCTCAAATGCGATCGACAATCGAGGGGGTGTTGCGGGAGCAATAGGTGCAATGAAAACCCATAGTGGCCGTGCGCTTTGTTGGGTGCCTTCCAATGGGTGTGGTGAAGCGTTGGCGGCTTCAATCTTTTGGTAACCCTGTGTCTCTAGGATCATTGTTGAATAGCTTCTGGCAGCCGCAGTTTTCGCTCCAGTTGTTGCGCACCACCGGGAGCCAGAATGGGTTTCATTTCCACATTGTTCAAGCCGACGACACTGCTCGCGTTGGCTTTGATGGCTATCATCGTAATGATGATCCTTCCGATGCCGGCTTGGGTTCTTGATATCGGATTGGCTGCGTCCTTCGCGCTCGCCATTTTGATGTTTACTGTCACCTTGTTTATTGAACGTCCCCTCGATTTCTCGGCCTTTCCTACCGTTCTCCTCGCATCCTTGATGCTGCGACTTTCCCTCAATGTGTCATCGACCAAGCTTATTATCGGAGAAGGGCATTCCGGCACGCACGCCGCCGGCAATGTTATCGAAGGCTTTGCAAACTTTGTCATGGGGGGCAGTGTTTTCTTGGGCGTGGTGGTGTTTTGCGTGCTTTTGATTGTGAACTTTGTCGTGATCACAAAGGGCGCAACGCGTATGGCGGAAGTGGGGGCGCGCTTTGCACTTGATGGGATGCCGGGCAAACAGCTCGCGATCGATAGCGATATGTCTGCGGGTGCCATTGATCATACAGAAGCGAAACGTCGCCGCGAAATCGAACAGGCGGAAACCACATTTTTCGGCTCGCTTGATGGTGCGTCAAAGTTTGTGAAGGGTGACGCGATTGCGGGTCTTCTGATCACATTGCTAAATCTTGTCATGGGGCTTGTGATTGGTACGGTCGTCCATGGTTTGGATCTGGGCACAGCCTTTGAGACTTATGCAATCTTAACCGTAGGCGATGGTCTCGTTTCTCAAATCCCGGCTGTGATCATCTCGATTGCGTCTGCGCTGCTTCTTGCGCGGGGTGGAACAACGGGTGCAACGGACGCGGCGGTATTTGCCCAGTTGGGCCGCTATCCCACCGCCTTGATGACGGTCGGCTTCATTCTTGCGCTCTTTGCGTTGGTTCCGGGGCTACCGTTCGTGCCCTTTTTGCTGGGTGCAGTCGGGCTGTTTACAGCCGCCTATTACGGACACCGCGCCGCCCAAAAGGAAGAGGCAAGCGAACCTGAAAGCCAGCCAGAGGACCAAGCGCCAGAGACCCGCATCGGGGACCTTCTTGAGCTAGATGAAATCCACGTGCAATTTGCACCTGATTTGGTGTCGCTCGCGCTTGATCCGGCTTCCGGACTTGAGGCGCGTATCACGAGCATGCGTGAACATATCGCGCAGTCGTTTGGGGTGATACTACCAGAGGTGCGATTAACGGATGATATTGGGTTGCCCGCGGGCAAATATGTTATTCGGTTAATGGGTGTTGAACAGGCTAGGGATACGTTGGAGCAGGATAGTGTTCTCGTGCTGCTCCCGGACGAAAATGCCGAAACCCCAATGGGCCGTAGCGTCAAGGAACCTGTCTATGGGGCGCCTGCGCGTTGGATCCCAAAAAGTGAAGAGCAGGCCATGGCGCTTGCTGGCTTCACGACTGTTTCACCCGGTGAGGTCCTCGCTACGCATCTTTTGGAGGTCATCAAGGGTAATCTGCCGCGACTGCTTGGGCTGAAATCACTCCAACGGTTGCTCGATGAATTCACAAGTCCCAGCAATCCAATGCGTGCATCCAGCAACCGCCGCCTTGTTGACGATCTGATCCCAGACAAGGTCCCAATGGAGACCTTGATGGCAGTCTTGCAGATGCTGTTGAGCGAACGGGTTTCTATTCGCAATTTGCCGCTGATTTTAGAAGCAATTGCGGAAATGCGCGCCGCTCAGGCACCACTTGAGACTATTTGCGAACACGTTCGCCAGCGTCTTGGATTTCAAATAGTCGCGGAGTTTCGACGCGCAGATGGGACGTTGCCGTTGATCCAGCTCGCGCCAGATTGGGAAACAGTCTTCGAATCCCATCAAACGCGCAGTGAGCATGGTAATGTAGACGTGGCTCTGCCTCCGGCTCTGTTTTCCAAATTGGCTTCAGGCATAGGTGAGCGGATTGGTTCGGCTGCCGAACGAGGCGATTTCCCCGCTTTGATCACATCCAGCAGGCGCCGCAGGTATTTGCACACCGTTTTGCGCTCAAGCGGCCTAAGCAATCCAGTCCTCGCGTTTGAAGAACTCGGGCCTGATGTAAAGCCAGCCATCGTCGGTTTGGTTGCTACATGATCCCTCAAATCCAAGAGCTGATGGGCTTGGGCCAAGAGACACTCATTCTCTTTGGGCTCTTGTTTTTACGCATCGGGGCCTTTGTCTCAGTGCTCCCCGCATTGGGTGACCAGATGATCCCGGCGCGCGTAAAACTAGCGATCGCGATTGTCTTGGCGGTCAGTATCTTCCCAACAGTTACATTGCCCAGCATTGAGCCCGGCGCAGCGCTCGCTTTTCTCTTCTTTTCCGAGACCCTCGTGGGTCTCATTTTCGGCATTACTCTACGTTTTCTCAGTCACGCGTTATTGGTGGCGGGGGCGATTGCTGCGCAGTCGACATCGTTGTCACAACTCCTCGGCGGGCCGTCCATTGACCCTCAACCGGCACTGTCCAACATCATCTATATGGCGGGGCTGGCGTTGATCGTACTGTCGAATTTGCACGTCAAAATCATATGGGCATTGGTTGAGCTATACGGTTTTTTGCCCATCGGCGTCTTACTTGCGCCGCTAGACGTTATGACATGGGGGGTGGATAGCGTCGCTAGTATCTTTGGGCTTGGCTTCGTTCTGGCCGCGCCCTTCTTGTTAGTTTCTTTGATCTATAATGTCGCGATGGGCATCATTAACAAGGCGATGCCGCAGCTTATGGTCGCGTTTGTCGGCGCACCTGCAATCACGGCTGGGGGGATGATCCTATTGTTCATTTCGCTCCCGATCCTCCTGCCAATTTGGCTCGGACGGTTTGACGCGGTACTCTCGGCGCCGATGCAGGCCTTGCCATGAGTGACGATGACAGCTCTGAAAAATCCCACGAAGCGACTGAACAAAAACTGCTGGAGGCGCGCCGCAAGGGCGACTTTGTAAAATCCACTGATTTACATACGGCGGCCAGTTATGCGGGCCTCTTGCTGTGCCTTAGCATCGCGGCTCCAGCCGCTTTGTCGTACTTCGGGCAATTTTCAAGCAGCCTCCTTGAGAACGCGGATGCTTATTCCGAAACGCTTTTGTCTCCCGGTGGTGCGCACCTGCACGGTGAGATTTTGCTCGCGGCTGGCCTTGCGGGGGCTGCATTTTTTCTGTTTCCGGCGTTTGGAACTTTGATCTCATTGATTGCGCAGCAAGCGATCGTTTTCGCGCCGGCCAAGCTGGAACCCAAACTCTCAAAAATCTCGCTCCTCAGCAACGCAAAGCAGAAGTTCGGCCCCTCGGGCTTGTTTGAATTCGTTAAGTCCGCTGTCAAACTTCTGATTATCTCGGGCGTTTTGATGTGGTTTTTCTCGAATAACCTCGACCCCATGATCGGTGCGATGAGCGCTGAGCCAGGCCAGCTTGTGGCATTGATGGGCGCACTACTTCGCGATTTTTTGATCATTGTGTTCGTGATTGCTGGCCTGATTGGGGCGATTGATTATTTCTGGCAACGATTTGATCATCTGAAAAAGCAGATGATGTCGCAGCAAGAGCTCAAGGAGGAAGCCAAAAAATCAGAAGGTGACCCTCATGTTAAGGGGCAACGACGCCAGCGTGCACAAGAAATTGCGCTTAATCAGATGTTGGCGGATGTGCCCGATGCTGCGGTGGTTGTGGTAAATCCAACGCATTATGCCGTTGCTCTCAAGTGGTCGCCTACGGACCCGACGCCGCCTATGTGTGTGGCAAAGGGCGTGGATGAAATTGCGGCGCAAATTCGCAAAGTCGCCGCGGAGCACGGCGTGCCCATTCACCGTGATCCACCAACTGCCCGCGCGTTGCATGCGACCGTGCAAATTGGCGCGCCGATCGATCGTGAGCACTTTGCCGCCGTCGCAATTGCGGTCCGCTTCGCAGATGAGATGCGTAAGAAAGCCAAAGGAAGCCGGAGACGATGACAAACAAATCTCAGCAACTGAAGGCGCTTAAGGACATTACAGAACTAAAATCCGAGTTGAGCCGCGCAAAGCTGTCTGTTCACCGGGCTGAAATCGGAGAGATTGAGGCTGTGATAAATGAGGTGGCTGCGGCACGTGCTACCACCGCGCCTGAAACGCCGGTGGAGGCAGCTGCTGCTGCGCGTTATGCCATGTGGGCCGCGAAACGTAGCGATACTTTGCGCGCTGAGCTCGCGATGGCGATGGCGCGTGCGCAGCCAGTGAAAGAGATGGCTGCCAAAGACGAGGCGCGCGCGCAAGTGATCAAGCGGCTTATCAAGGACCGCGTCAAACAATCAAAGGCTTAGCTGGACGCGGCGGCGCTAAAGGCGGGGCAGGTTACACTGGTGTGTTCGTGGCAGGAAGTATCGGGCAATCTTGCCTTACGCGCCGACTTGGGGTGTGCGTAAAACCTGTACGGCATTGATCTGCCAGCCGGGATCGCCTTCAATCATGGTGTAGCGTAACACGTGTACCATGCCCGCCTGATCGGTGATCATCACATCCTGCACGCTGCGATTTTCCTCTGATTTCAAGGGTAGAAAATCAACCCGACCGGGGCGCCAGACCATCGGGTATCCTTGGCGCACCATCATGCCAAAACGCTCGGGTGTGCCAAAAAGCTGACGAATTGTAGGGCTTGCGTATGTGAACGCGGTTGCGAAATCGTCTTGTTGAAAGGCCGTTATTTGGGACTGAATGACAGTCTGTATGGACGTTTCATCAGCGCGGACAGAGAGCCCAGATAGGATGAGAATTAATGAAAAAAGTAAAGTGCGCATGGCGGCCTCCGGGGCGTGGACCCCTTAGACACTAGCCGCAATGCGCCATTTGGCAAATCAGCCGAGCTGGCCTTCGAGTGCTGCGTCGATCAAGGCAATCGTTTCCGTAACGCCATACAGTGCGATGAACCCGCCAAAACGTGGCCCCTGAGATGCGCCCAAAAGAACCTCATACAGAGCTTTGAACCAGTCGCGCATCGGATCAAACCGCTCACGCCCACAAGCGAAGACAAGACCTTGCAGCGCTTCAGCATCTGCTTCGCCATCCCACGACACAAGACCTTCGCGTAATGCAGTCAACGCTTCGCGCTCAATATCGTTGGGCGCGCGGTAGGTTTTATGGGGCTCAACAAAGTCGTTGTAGTACCGGACGGCAAAACCTGCGGCGGCATCAAGGCCGGGGTGCGTGGCTGGAGCCGCCTCTGGCGCGTAGCGCTGGATGAAACCCCAAAGCTGATCTTTGTTTTCGGCATTTGCCACGCTTGCCAAGTTCATCAACATTGAGAACGGCACGACCAAATCCGACTGCGGCACGTCGGCGCCGTGGATGTGGAACACAGGGTTCGCGGCCTGTTTGTCGGGCTCTTGGGTATGATATGCGCGCAGCTGTTGATGGTATTCATCTACTGCTTTGGGGATCACATCAAAGTGCATCCGCTTCGCAGTTTTGGGCTTTTGGTACATGAAATAGGACAGGCTCTCGGCAGAGGCATAGGTCAGCCACTCATCAATGCTGATCCCATTTCCACTCGTTTTTGAGATTTTCTGCCCATTTTCGTCTAGGAACAACTCATAGGTGAAATGTTCAGGCTTCTTGCCGCCGAGGATTTCGCAGATGCGATCATAGATCGGTGTATTGGTGGAATGGTCTTTGCCATACATCTCAAAATCGACGTCCAGCGCGGCCCAACGTGCGCCAAAATCGGGCTTCCATTGTAGCTTTACATTGCCGCCGGTGACGGGCAGCGTCCATTCCCGCCCAGTTTCGTCATCAAAAGTGATCTCACCCTTTTTGCCGTCAACATGCTTCATTGGCACGTAGAGAACGCGCCCTGTTTCGGGGTGGATAGGGAGAAAAATCGAGTACGTCTGGCGCCGTTCTTCGCGGAGCGATTTGAGCATAACAGCCATGACGTCATCGTACCGCTGTGCGGCGCGCAGTAGGACCGTATCGAACTGCCCTGAGCGATAAAATTCAGTGGAACTGATGAACTCATACTCAAACCCGAAGGTATCTAGAAAACGGCGGAGCATCGCGTTGTTGTGGTGCCCAAAGCTTTCATACTCCCCAAAAGGGTCGGGTACCGAGGTCAGTGGCCGTTGTAGATGTTCGTCCAAGTCTCTGGGATTAGGCACATTTCCAGGAACCTTGCGCATCCCGTCTAGATCGTCGGAAAAGCAGATCAGCTTTGTTGGAATATCAGAGATCACCTCAAAAGCGCGCCGAACCATCGTGGTTCTGGCGACCTCGCCAAATGTGCCGATGTGCGGCAGGCCGCTTGGCCCGTAGCCCGTTTCGAACAGCACATAGCCCTTTTCGGGCAGACGTTTTTCGACACGTTTGAGCAGACGGCGTGCCTCTTCAAAGGGCCAAGCCTTGGAGGTGAGTGCAGCGTCGCGAAGAGTGCTCATGATCGGATTTTTCCTATTGAATGCGCCCAGATTTGGGTCGATGCGACCACTCCCTATTGCGGGGGCGGTCCGGGGTCAATAAATTGGTAGCAGAGCCATATAACGAAAGCCGAGTAGTCGTGACCGAAATTCCCCAAGCCATGACAGCGCAAGACGCGCTGGTCGCATTGATGATTGCAGTCTCGGCGTCGGATGCGAACATTCGTACCTCAGAGTTACTGACGATCCAGCAAATCGTGAACCATCTGCCGATTTTTGCGGAGTACGACATTGATCGTATGCAGCAGGCGGCTCAGACCGTATTTGATTTGTTGGAGGAAGAGGACGGATTGGACGCGCTGTTTGGTTTGATCAAAGACGCGATCCCTGTGTCACATTTTGAAACGGCCTACGCGCTGGCGTGTGACGTGGCTGCTGCGGATGGCCGTTTGCAGCAATCGGAGCTCGAGATGTTGCAAGAAGTGCGTTACGAGCTGGCGATTGACCGACTGCACGCCGCAGCAATTGAGCGTGGGGCCCGGGCGCGTCACCTGCCGCTTTAGTGCCTGGCCTATTGGATCGCAGGGAAGCCAGTTAAATACAGTTACTGAGATATTGATCGGCAGGCTGCTAAATCAGTAAGCTCAGAGCCATCGACAAATTGTCTTATTCGTCGCTTGGCGTCTGGGTGAGGGCAAATTCTGTAGCGGGGACCTTTAGGTCGTCCGTGCTCAGAAGGCCTTCGGGACGTGCGAGAGCGTAGCGTTTTACCCAAATTAGGCGCGAGGCGGCGCGTGTGATTGCAACATAAGCAAGACGCTTCCAAAGAGCCTGACCCGCTTCCATACGTCCGGCACGGGACGCGGCGTATAAATCTGGGGCAAACACCTGCACTTCATCCCATTGTGATCCCTGAGCTTTGTGGATTGTTACCGCAGCGCCATGCAGGAACGCAGCACCCATGTGTGCCGCGAATGGAAGGAAGGGTTCCTCCTCATCTGGCAGTTCGATTTTGACGATAGATGCGGCTGAGATTTGTGGGTCGGGCGCGCCAATAACATGAAGGCGGGAGAACCCGGGTTTGCGTCCGGGGCCGAGGTATACGACTTGTGCGCCCTTGATTAAGCCCCGTGCTTCGAGATCAATACGACGTTTACGATGCTTAAGCGGCAGTTCGATCCCGTCGCATATCAAGGGCTCTCCGGGGAGAAGGGCATCCTCGGGGGCTTCATGCGCCAATCGAAAGGCACGGATCAGGCGGATACGCGTTGCATTGCGCCACACCAGAACCGGGCTGCGCGCCATCAAATCACTGTTTACACGTGCAGCAATCTCAACACGCGGATCGTTGTGTGCAGCCTCTTCGATCATGTCCTCGAAGCGAGAGAATTCGAGGTCCGGATCACCAAGTGCATGGGCTAGATCAAGGATTGGGTTGTCGTCTGCTTGCCGGTGAATGCGGTTCAGGATCAGCCTTTTCTTGTCACTGAGCCTGTCAAAAACCATTTCTCCCGACTGGCCGACCGGGGCCAACTGCGCAGGATCGCCAAACAGCACGAGCGTAGGGAAAATCTCGCGAAGGTCATCATATTGCTTTTCATCCAGCATAGAAGATTCGTCAACAAAACCAATGTCTAACGGCGATTCCCGACGCTTCCAGCCTGTGATGAAATCAGATCCTTTTAGCCCAGCAGCGGCCAAGGCCGCTGGCACTGATTTTGTCTCGGAATAGACGCGCGCCGCGCGATCTAGGGCTTCCTCTGTGATGTCAGTGATCTTTGGGCGGTCACCGTCTTCGGCGAGCCATTCTGCGATCTTTTCATACTCAGGATCGTAAACTGGCGTATACAGAATACGGTGAATAGTTGTGGCAGGTACCCCGCGGTTTCGCAGAACAGAAGCGGCCTTGTTGGTCGGAGCCAACACCGCGAGCGTGCGTTTGTCCTTGCGGCTTTTGCCTTCATAATCTCCGGACACAAGCTCTAACCCGGCCTCTTGAAGCGCCTCTACTAGTTTGGCCAGAAGCAGGGTTTTTCCGCTGCCAGCTTTGCCGATTACGGCCGTAACGCTCGATTTCCCATCGCTCAGAGGTGTTAACAGAGCATCATCAAGGTTAACGCCTGCGCTTTTCAAAATATTTGAAATGCTGTCAAAGGCTTCGGCCTGATCGTCGGAGAATTGAATGGGTGTTTGCGCCATGGCCGCACATTAGGCCAGGCCATGGCGGTGTGCCAGTGGGATCAACCGGTCATCATAGGCAGGGGGCCAAATGCGTTTTGGAACCACTGGCCGGAGAGGACGGTCGAAATCTCGGCCTTCGCAGCCATCTTTTCCCGCATGTCAGGTTGGAAAGCCCAAAGCCCTGTTGAGATACCATCCTGTGTGCCCAAGACGTCGGGTGCCCAGCCTAATCGTTTGTAAATACGGGGCATTCTTGCATCAAACACGCCAACTGAATGGGACAGGTTCATACCAACCCCAAGTTCAGCGGCACCCAACATTAGGGCGGCTGCGGTATTTGGGGCGGCGTCCGGTGCGAGGCAAAAACGCGTGCATTCCCAGATCAAGGGGCTGCGAATAGTCACGCCATCGGTCAGATGGTTGAACACATCCGCCGTCATATTGTCCCCGGTCGTGGGCAAAAATCGCATTGAACCCCCGTGGGTCCCGTCTGATTTTTCCCAAATCAGATAGAGCGGGTTCACCGCGTCATATTGATCTTGTTCCCAGCCGTTTTCGTCTACGGTGACGTCCCATTTGAGACGATCGCGAAATTGCGTCGCACGGTCGCGGAACATGGTGTCGGTCAATGTGGGAAATGTGGCGAGTTCGGTGGCGTAAAGATAGCGGATCATTTTTGGGCTCCTGTCGTCCGTGATAAGGACGAGGAGCTAGGTGCGTGCAGGTTAACGGTTTCCTAGCGTGCGCGAAGACAAAGATCGCGCAACCGCCGATGCTCAGAGGCAGATGAGCCCCCGCAAAAGTGCGTTTGCAACAGCGTGTGTGGTGTTCGCAGCGCCAAGTTTGAAGCGGGCGGATTCGATGTAAACTCGTAGCGTATGCTCTGAGATTTTTAACCGTTCAGCCGCCTGAGAGCGGTTCATCCCCGCCGCCAAAAGCGTCAAAGCGTCGGTTTCACGTGGCGACAGCGACTGCCCGGCCTTGATTTCATCACTGCCTTCCATGGCGAGTGCGCGTTCGTTCATATAATGGGCCGCCAAGATAAGCTCGTGCATGTATTCCGTCGTAAAGGCAGCCCATTGTTCATCACTTGCTTTGTGGTTCACGGTGAAAAGGGCGAATTGTCCGGCAGGCCCACGGATGGGAATGGAAAAACCTTGGTTTCCGAGACCCGCAGTAATCCCGTCGCCAAGCAGAGTTCGTGCGCTTTTGTGGGACCAGTCGAGACGTTTCCAATCTACGGGAGTAAAACGTTGAAAACAGCCTTGGACGACGGGGTCGATCTTTTCGAAGCCTTCCGCAACATAGTGATCAACCCAACTGGGGTCATAGGTTAGTGCCGCGTATTGCTGACCTGTGGATTTGACAGAGTGATAGACGAGGTGCTCAACTTCATAGACATCGCGCAAGCGGACGACAGACGATTGGAGATCATCAAGACTTGAGGCCTGAGTGAGGCTGTCCAGGAAGGTTTCTAATCGTCGCGTCATACACCACAGTTCCGTTTTGGCGGTGCGGCGCGTTCTGCGCGAGCTCTGCGGCAGCTACGAGTACGGTGTCATCGAGGTGTTCAGCCAATGATGGTAGCTCGTTAAGATGCGCAAAAGTCCGCAGGTCGGTCAGCACGTCAATAATCCAGTCTTTCGACATCATCAGAGTCCCCTTTGAATGGTTAACAGTTGGTAAACATAACTCTATCATTTGACGCTTTTCAGCGAAATTCGCGATAATTCCCTCCCCATAAATAGGGAGGGAAGGCAAATTAAGGCTCAGAAATCACTCAGACCGTGTTTCGCAACGCACATGGCCCGCGCGGATTGCTCTGCGCGGGCCATGTGTGGTGGTGATTCTAATTAGGTCTTTGGGCCGGCTTCCAGCACATCGCCTAGGGTGCGCAATCCTGTCTTGGGCGCTTGTACCAGAACGGACATGTTGCCGGGCTTATGCTCATTGCGGAGCATTTTCATGTGGGCCTCTGGCAGGTCGTCCCATGGGAAAACTTCGGACATGCACGGATCAAGGCGGCGCTCGACCATCAGGTTGTTGGCTGCGGCTGCTTGCTTAAGGTGTGCAAAGTGCGATCCCTGTAGGCGTTTTTGGTGCATCCACATATAGCGCACGTCAAAGGTGCAGTTAAAGCCGGTGGTGCCCGCGCAAATCACGACCATGCCGCCCTTTTTGCACACAAGGTTCGAAACGGGGAAAGTGCTCTCACCGGGGTGTTCGAACACCATGTCGACGTTGACGCCTTTGCCGGTGATGTCCCAGATCGCTTTGCCGAATTTCCGCGCTTCTTTGAACCAAACGGCGTACTCGGGCGTGTTAACCGTGGGCATCTGACCCCAACAGTTAAAATCACGGCGGTTGATGACGCCCTTGGCGCCTAGCCCCATGACAAACTCGCGCTTGTCTTCATCCGAGATCACGCCAATCGCGTTGGCGCCTGCGGTGTTGATTAGCTGGATCGCATAAGAGCCAAGGCCGCCAGAGGCGCCCCATACCAAAACGTTCTGGCCGGGCTTTAGGTCATGGGGCTCGTGACCAAAGAGCATGCGATATGCAGTGGCCAGCGTCAGCGTGTAGCACGCGCTTTCCTCCCACGTCAGGTGCTTGGGGCGCGGCATTAACTGCTGTGCCTGCACGCGTGTGAACTGCGAGAACGAGCCATCAGGTGTCTCATAGCCCCAAATCCGCTGGGAGGGAGAGTACATAGGATCGCCGCCGTTACACTCCTCATCGTCGCCGTCGTCTTGGTTGCAATGGACCACAACTTCGTCGCCGACTTTCCAACGCTTTACCTTGTCGCCGACGGCCCAAACGATGCCAGACGCGTCTGATCCCGCGATGTGGTAGGGCTGTTGGTGACCATCAAATGGACTAATTGGTTGGCCAAGTGCCGCCCAAACGCCGTTATAGTTCACGCCGGCGGCCATCACGAGCACGAGCACTTCGTTGCTGTCTAATTTAGGGACTTCGACGACTTCTTGGAGCATGGCCTTATCGGGGTCGCCATGCCGCTCGCGGCGGATCGCCCAGGAATACATCTGCTTAGGCACGTACCCCATGGGAGGCATCTCGCCCATTTCGTACAGGTCCTTTTGCGGCGCGTCATACACAGCCAATTCGGCGTTCGTGTCCAAAGCCATACTCCATCTCCACTTAATTCTCAGTTGCCGCGTTGCAGAATCGTGTCCACGCTGCGTTGCAACATTTGGTAAACATGGCTGCGCAACAATGCAATATTAATTATGCCTTTTCGGTAATTTTATGTCTCTCCGGTGCGCCCGGCGTGTCGGATACTGCTTTGGCTGCCCCTTTTGGCAGCATATTCGCGTAATAATGCAAAAGCCGCGCTTCTTTTTCGGTGGCTTGCAGCAATCCGTCACGGGTTTCTACGATGCCGCGAAGCGTGAGCGCGCGTAGGCCGACTTCTGCCGCATAAGCCATGTCGGTGCGTGGAATATGAACATGACTGCCGGTTTCTTGGATCTTGGCGAGGTAGCTCTCAAACGCCTCATGCAGTTCTGACAGCGGCAAGGGGGCGCGGTCACGAATGACTGAGGCCATGATGGGTACCGGTAAAACCGGGAGGATATGGTCAATCCGTCCCATCAACTCGGCCGCCAGTGCCTCGGCGGTGTTCTCATTTTCGCGTTCTAAGAATGCGCTCAATGAGAGGGGCGCGCCAAAGCTGACAGCGGCGTAGCCAAACCGGTGAAACCCGCCGCGCAGCCGCAATCGTAGGTGTAGGTAGAGGTAGCGCAAGACCATGATAGGCCGCAGTCGAAAGCGCCGGGTTGAGCCGTTTGGGCCATCCTTCGCACGGGTGAGAACGCGATCCTCAATGACGCGATCGTAGTTAAGACCGACGGGCACAAACACCACCTCGCGGCTTTGACCCGGGGTGAAACCTGCGATCACATAGCTGAGCAACCCCAACTTCGGCGCGCCCAGATTGCCATCCATGGTTAGACGCCCCTCGGGGAACATGGCTTGTGTCACGCCGCCTTCGGTCGCCATCTGGACGTAGCGCGACAGGACTTTGCGATAGAGCGGGTTCAATTGCCTGCGCCGGATAAAATAGCCTCCCAACGCCCGGATCAGTTGTTGAAGCGGCCAAACACGGGCCCATTCCCCAACCGCATAGGCCAGCGCGGACCGTTCGGCGGCCAACCATGTGACCAATACGTAGTCCATGTTGGATCGGTGGTTGATCACGAAAATGACCGTGGCTTCGGGGTCGACCGCGCGCAGGGCCTCTTCGTCGAAATAGCCCAGTCGCACGCGGTAAAGCGACTTGGACAGCCATTTCGCCGCGCGGATCGCGAAGCCGAAATAAGTAAACGCGGAAAAGCCCGGCACGATTTCGCGCGCATAGCGCTGAGCCTTTTCGAAGGCGACCTGTTCGGGAATGTTGTTTTCGGCGGCATGCTCGGCGATGGCGCGCGCGACCTCTGGGTCATAGGACAGCCGCTGGATTGTATCGAACCGGCGGGCCAGCTTGAACGGTTGGATCGGGCGCTCTAGCCGAGTGTTCAGT
>Ga0209136_1001527_pt1 | contig 15043 bp, 13 predicted proteins | sample SaaInl0LU_22_DNA_FD_184640 | JGI IMG/M metagenome (GOLD analysis project Ga0209136, IMG submission 184640) | Marine microbial communities from expanding oxygen minimum zones in the Saanich Inlet - ESP_90LU_22_DNA (SPAdes) (version 2) | ecosystem: Environmental > Aquatic > Marine > Intertidal... | reverse complement strand
TTGTACAGATGTATGGACGTGAATTTTTTTATAATCATGAAATATCGAGGGTTTACTCTAGCTCTATTGTTGTTTTCTTTTAACTGTGCTGCAGATTCACCGTTAACATCTATATCATTTTGGGAAATTTCAGATAACAATTTAGTACAGCAAACAGGTTGTTTGGAAGGTAAAAAAAGATTAAACAATAAAAATTTTAATCTCTTGGTGAATCCAGATATAGCTGTTTTTCATAAAATAGCGTTAGTTAATGCTTTAGGGTGGGAGTTTGATGGTAATTCCCCAAGAAATTCTAAAGTGTTCTTAAATGCGTTAAAAATGCGTAGTTTATATTTATTAAAAAATCATGGTATTGATGATTTCTACCAAGACTACAATAATGAATCTGATGCTAAATTTAATAGATACAAAGGTACTGTTATTGATAAGCAGGTTTATAATCCCGGATATAAGGACATCATAAAAACATATGCCAGTTTAACAGGAAGTAATTCAAACGATATATACTTAGTGTATTTATATCTAGCAGCAATGGATAATTATTGGGATGTTTCTCTAATCTGTGAGGAGTTTAATAAGGTAGGTTATGAGTATGATTCTAAGTTTAATAAAGGGCTAGAACTCGATACTGAAGAATCATTTAAATTTGTTAAAATGTTAGTTTCATCACAGAATTTATTAATAAAAAAAGGGATTACGCATGATGTTTGGAAGCAATTTGACTCATATCTATTTCAAGGTAGTACGTCTAATGAGTTTATAAATAAAACTTTACCTATTGCGCATAAGTACTTATCTCGTTACAAATAATAATAAATTTAGTTTTTTATTTTCCAATTTAATCTTTAATAATTTCACTATTTTTAGTGTTTAGTCAATAAAACAATACATATGAGTAACAACGCAACAGTAAATTGTCCTAAATGTAAAGAAGTGTTTAAGGTAGATGACTCTGTCTTTTCAAATATAGTCAAGCAGGTAAGAGACCAACAATTTCAGGAAGAGTTATCCAGTAGGCTTGCAATCGCTGAGAACGATAAAAAATCTGCAGTTGAGCTAGCGCAGCAAAGAATAAAAAACGATTATCAACAGCAGTTGGCTCAAAAACAAGGGGAATTAGACCTGTTAACACAAAAGAGTAAGTCTGACCTCATTCAAGAAGTTTCAAAAAAAGATGATGCTATAAAGTCATTAGAGGCTAGGCTTGATAAGATAGATACTCAAAAGCAACTAGAACTTTCTAATGCTGTTCGGGAAGTAGAAAAAGCCAAAGACCAATTAGAGAATGATCTCAAGTCAAAAGATTTAGAAAAAGAATTATTAGAAAAATCCTTGACAGAAAAGTTTAATGATAAATTAAATCATAAAGACGAAACTCTTAAACTCAAAGATGACGAAATTGAACGTTTAAAAGACTTTAAACAGAAATTGTCTACCAAAATGATTGGTGAAACTCTAGAACAACACTGCGAGACCGAGTTTAATAAATTACGAGCAACAGCCTTTCAAAATGCTTATTTCGAAAAAGACAATGATCACTCGGGAGGTACAAAGGGAGACTATGTTTTTAAAGAAAAAGACATTAATGGCAATGAGATTGTGTCTATCATGTTTGAGATGAAAAATGAGGGAGATGAGACTGCTACAAAAAAGAAAAATGAAGATTTCTTTACCAAGTTAGATAAAGACCGAAGAGATAAAGGTTGTGAGTACGCCGTATTGGTTTCTTTATTAGAGTCAGATAATGAATTTTATAATACAGGAATTGTAGATGTGTCATATAAATACGAGAAGATGTATGTAATACGTCCACAGTTTTTCATCCCTATAATAAGCTTATTGCGTAATGCCGGTATGAAGTCTTTACAATATAAAGCAGAACTCACTATTATGCGAAACCAAAATATTGATGTAACTAATTTTGAAGAAAAGCTAAATATATTTAGAGAAGGTTTTAATAAGAACTATGTGAATGCAGCTAGTCAATTTGATGCAGCTATGAGTGAAATTGATAAAAGTATTAATCATCTCACAAAAATAAAAGAGGCATTACGTTTAACGTCTAGTCATTTAAGAATAGCAAACAATAAAGCAGATGATTTAACCATTAAAAAACTGACCCATGGTAATCCTACCATGAAAGAGAAGTTTAATAATACATCAAACCAATAATATAGTTGGATAATTTTATTTGAATAGCCTTTTATGCATCAACTCTCTAAGACAGATTTTATACAATACCTTAACTGCCCAGAGTCTCTGTGGTTATTAAAAAATAAACCCAATGTGTATCCAAAGGGAGAATTTTCTCTTTTTTTAGAAAAACTAATCAAGGAAGGGTATGATGTAGAGCAGTACGCAAAATTATTATTTCCTGGAGGTATAGACCTGCCAGAGCATAACACTCCATCTTACACCAAACAGCAATTAAACTCAAATCACACGGTTTTTTTTCAACCCTCATTTATAACTCAAAAGGGTGTGTTTGCAAGAATTGATGTTTTAGAAAAACTACCCAATGGGAGTTACCATATTTATGAGATAAAATCTGCCTCAAGCGTTAAAAAAAGTAAGTTAGAGGATGCTTGTTTTCAAAAATACGTATTACAGGAATGCGGCTTAACAGTTTCTAAAGTTTCTATTATTCATCTCAATAAACACTATAAAAAACAAGGCCCTATTATCCCTAATGAATTATTAGAAATAGCAGATGTTACTGATCAAATAACAGATATTTACTCTACTACAGTTAACCAAATTAATGCTGCATTTACCTTTATTAATAAAGAGACAATAAATGAGCATACATGCTCTAGTAGATATAAAACTAGGACTAATCATTGCGATAGTTTCAATTACTTTAACCAAGATGTTCCTGAGTATAATATCTATGAAATTGCTAGAATTTCCTCTAAAAAAATACAACAATTAGTAGATAATAATCACTTAGGGATTTTAGATATTCCACTAGATTATGAATTGAGCACCATACAACAAGCACAAGTAGAGTCTGTAAGAAAACAATTGGTTTTAGTTAATAAACCTAGCATTAATAAAACCCTTGCTCAGCTCAAATTCCCATTACATTTTATTGATTATGAAACATACCCCACAGCAATACCCAAACTAGATAAAATGGGGCCTCACAACCATCTGGTTTTTCAAGTATCAATACATACACTGCAGGCCAACGGTGCATTAACCCATTTTGAATGGCTTGGAGATAGTTTGCAACAGCCTGTAGAGATGTTAAAACAAATGCAAGACTTTACAGGTTTTACTGGCACCTTTATTTCTTGGAACGCACCTTTTGAGATTAGTAGAAACAAAGACATGTTGGTCTGGATACCTCAATTTACAGACTACCTAAACTATATAAACAGACACATGTTTGATTTAATGGCTATTTTTAAGACAGACTACGTAGATTATAGGTTTCATGGCTCTACGTCTATTAAAAAAGTATTACCAGTTTTATGTCCTCAATTTTCATACTCAAACCTAGAAGTGCAAGATGGTACTATGGCATTAGATACCTGGGGCAGGATGGTTACAGATATAAACTTTAATGAAGATGTTACACTTACAAGAAAAAATCTTTTAGCATATTGTAAGCTTGATACCCTAGCAATGGTTGAGATTTATAAAAAATTAGTACTTGTTTAATAGTAGTGTTACATTAGTATAATAGATTGAATTTTTGACATATTTTTTATTTTTTAATGCTTTAAATTATAAATAAATTAAAATAAAAAACATATGGACTGATTCATAGCTAGTACACCCCATAATAATCTTTCAATATTTTCCCTGTACTGTCCAATAAGAAACAATCAAGATTACCATAATTATGACCATCTTCTGCAATCGTCGGCATGTATGAACATATTATTGGATTTTTCTTGTACAAAATACTCTTAGATGTCTCTAGATAGAGTCCAAGTCCTTTACGATCTTCAAATTTTGATAATGTGTGTTCAAAATCTTTTTTTTTGGGCACATTTTCCGCTTCAATTTCGTGCTCCCATATCACTTCAGATTCTAAATCCATATCATCGATATATCTTCTGTCTATAAGGCAAGGTTTATTTTTACTATATTTTTCCCAAAAATATTTATTATTGTAAGTTCTACCATCAAGATTAAAGCCGGTGGTTTCAAAAAGTTTGAACTCAGAAAGAACAATGTCATTTTCATCAAGGATTTTAATCTTAGTATCTTCTGAATTTCTTATAACTTCATAATCTACGGGTGCATTGTCGAAGTTGGTTAGATCATGAATGAATGGAGCATGACCATGCAACTTAACAAACTCAATTGCCTTTTGGTAGTTGTCTTCCTCTAGCGGATAAATATTTACATGCATGAAAGATGGGGCTAGTACTTGTATACAATACTTCATAAAATATATTATTGTCTTTTAAATTTAAAATGAAATTAATGAATTTTATTCAGTAATTCATGCCATCTTAAGAATTTTAGATAAAAAAAAGCATATTTCCATCTCAAAAATTAGAATGATATACTTGGTTCATTTCTTTTGATAAATTTTCTTCAAAAATAAAAAGTTATTTTCAAAAATAATTTTGGAGTAGAGGGGAGTGAAATCGAACTATTTTGGGCAGGATTTAAAATTATTTTATTAAAATTTTGTAGGTTGTTGTTAATTTTAATTATTTACAACTATGATAATTTATTTTTCAATCGGTCTTATTTACTTGCTCCTTCACTTTATTTTTTCAGGTTTTAAACATTCTGCAAAAAGATATCTTATTCTGTTTTTGAGTTTTGTAATTGTCTGGCCAATACTTCTTTTTAATTCAATTAGACTTTGTTTTACAATTGGAAAATATTTAACATTCGAAGGGAGATGGCAACTGTTTTTTCCTGCTAGAGAAACCAAAAAAGAAGAATCAGATTATAATTTCGTCAGTTCAGAAATGAGTGATTTTTTTGATGAAGCGGATAATGATGAAGCTCCCTTCTAATTACCAAAGTAAATCAGTGTTGTCATAATTGTAATATTTTTGTTCAAAGTCTTTGACTGACTCTAAAAGAAAATCACTTTGAATAAGTTTTTCTAATTGCGATATTTCTGTTCTAATTTCCTTAAGCATTCCTTTTTTTGCATATTCTGGCATATTGACGAGTTTCAAAATTCCTTATTTCCATATTGTTTATTAAGGTCTCGATATATTTTGCTTTCCTCTTATAGAATTTTTTTGATTTATTTAAATTTGTATCTCTATTGATATAGTTGTAAATATTAAACTCTGCATAACCTGCAATTCTTGGTTTTTGATGTGAGAAACCTGAGCCACCTCTTTTATATAATGCATGAACATAATTTACTTTTAAAAAGGCATCTATCAATTTTTTTCTTAATCTTTTAGAGTTTCTCCCCTTGTTTTTTTCTTTTAATAAATATGCGTATATAGTGAAGTATACGTCCTTGCCAGTTTCATCTACAAAGCCTACATAGTTTTTATTGTAAGCTAGGTCAGGGTGTAGTGGAGGATATAGACTAATTTCTGGATGTAATTCTAAAATCTGTTTAAATTCTTTTTTGTAATATGAAAAATTATCTTTAATGGAGGGGCTTGGTATTGAAACATAATCTTTAGTGAATTTATCATGAGTTTTAGTTTTAATCTTAGGGTTTTTACAGCTAACTATAAAAGTAAATAATAGAAGGTTTAAGAGCAAACGCATATTAGTTATTTAGCACAATTAATCTGTAGTGCCCTATGATATTAAAATCAAATAGACAATCTTCAAGTATTTGTCCACCTCCAATATTATGAACAATCTTATAACGTTTTTTATCATCAGAGAGCCTATCCACTACCATTCCAATATGTGTAGTGCCTCCGCCTAGGTCCCAAGCTACTATATCCCCAGGCTTGTAGTCTGCTCCTTTGTTTGTAATAGATAATTTGGCGTCATTTCGTTCAAAATAAGTCATTAGATTTGGAACTCTTCGATGGTCTATATTTGAATCTGGCTTTGTGAGTCCCCAAATTTTTGGGTATAATTCAAAGTGTTCAGTCATGTCTTCATGAACTTCCTTTTGTAAGTCTATCCCATTCGCTCTGTAAGTTCTGATAACTACATCTGTACATACGCCAATACCCTCTGGGACATCCCCGTTTGGGTAGGGGATACTGTAATAACTTCCGTCATAAACAACTTGTTGTTTAGTGAGATTTAGAGCTGCCTCAGAGACTTTTTCAGGATTAAATTGTTGTTGGGCTGTTGCGAGATTAGCAACTAATAATACGCTTAAAAAGAGTTTAATTGGATTTAATATCATAATTTAAAATTTGGTTAATTGATTTTATAAAATTCGATGTAAGATTCTTCAAAAAGTTGGTCACAAGGTTCATCTTCAACTTCTGGGCAGTAGCTTACAACTAATTTAATATCAAATTCTATTCCATTTTTTATTTTAATATTAATTGTTCTATCAAAAATATAATTTGTGGGTACATCATTGTAATCTCTATGTGTTTCTCTATACAGCTCGAAACTTTTTTCAAAAATAGGCTCTAGAAAGTTCTGCTCTTCGATAGAATGAATTTTATATTCCATTACAGCTTGTCCTCCAGGATATCCATAACGATAATAGGTATTTAAATATTCTTTATCTTTTATTTTGATAAGCTTATAATTCACACTATTTCCCCATTGTCCCCCATAAATCGTGTCTGAAAAGCTACCTTTTTTTACTACCAGACTTCCATAACAGTTTCTGCAATACTTGCTTTCAATTTCTTCAAAACTTATCTCAGATTTTTGCTGAGCATTGGTATAAAACAGACCGAATATTAATATTACTAACAGTGGTTTATAATTCATCTTTGTATTTAATTTTTTGTAGTATTTATCCTATAATATCAATAGAATATGAACTTACATCTGTTATTAAACTTTACCTTTTTCTAATTTACCAAAATTATCTTTAGGATTGAGCCATGGATTTTTCTCTGAAATAACATACTTTTTTTTCTCCTTTTTTTGTGTTGCCATAGGTATTCGAATAATTTTATTTGAAATGAGATTTTTAAGATATTGTATCACTTTTTGAATTTTTAATTTGTTATAAATTTAATAAAAAACTATTCCCTAAAATGAAATGTTACATTTTGAAATAATGTCGGGAATATTAATATTATTGTGAGGGTGTTAAATTCATTTATGTAATGAATTTTTCATTTTTTTTATCCTATAAACTCCCCAATAGCATAAGAGCTGACATCTATATAAAAATCTTCACCAGTCCATGTAGCCTCAGATTTTGAAAGTCTATAAACATCTCCTTGATTCCACCTTCCTGAGACATGGTTCGTTATTACGTCATTTATAAGCACACACTCTCCTTTTTTTAAGTCTTTAGGTATTACATAGGCAGCATAAGGACTAAAAAACTTTGAAGGGTTCCTAGAAGTCCAATTAACTAACGTTTTCCATTCCGATCCACCATCTGCTCTGAAGTCTCCTATTATTATAATTTCTCCTGTTTTTCTGTGTTGTAGCTTTTTATATTTTACCTTAAACTCATCACTCACTTCTGCTTTTAATTCAAGTAGTTTTAACCCCATGTCTTTAGCTGCTTTAATAGCTCTCTCGCCACGGATTGTTATAATCACTCTAAGACCATCACTCATCTCATCAAAAGACTTATCTGTGAGGATTTTTATATACTGACAATCAGGACACTCATTAGCTTCTCTTTTAAAAAATCCAAGTGTGTTATCATAAACTAAGCCGCATTCCGTACAAGTTATCTCACCCTTCTTTGTTTGTGAATTGGGTTTAGTTCTAAATATGTCTAAGAGTCTTTTAAACAGCATTAATGAATTATTTTAATATTTTCTTGGTTTAAGTTCACTCTCAAACAAGCTTGAGGGTCATTGTTAATTAGTCTTACTAAGTCTGTATCATTGAGACTAGCTGTATCATGAATTGTTTTGTTGCACTCAAAGCATATTCTAGTATCCACCCCCATTTTTTTCATGGCTTTCCATTTTACACGAATAGGGCAGTGTAAGCGTTTTATAAACTCTCCTGTGTCAGTAAAGATCTCTTTTGTTGATGGGTTTATTTTCATTATTTTTTGATTTGTAATTTAATATAAAAAATTATTAATATTGAAAACACTTGATTTTTTTTGATGAATACACTAACTTTCTTCCTATTATTTTATCCCTACACATCCCTTCTTTATCATCAAGATTGTATTTAGCTATGCTACTATAAAATAATCGCCTGATTTATTGTTTATGCTATTATCATCAATTCCTTCTCCTTGACCAAAAACTTCTATCTAGAGATTTAATTTAAGTTAAAAGCTGTTTAAGATGATTCCAAAACCGCTTTTGCTCTTCTACATTATTATGCACTTTTATTCTCATTTTTGTATTTAATTTTTGTGGTATTTATCCTGCAATATCTAATAAAATAAAAGCTTACATCTGTCACTAAACCTTACCTTTTTCTAATTTACCAAAATTATCTTTAGGATTGAGTCATGGGTTTTTCTCTGAAATAACATACTTTTTTTTCTCCTTTTTTTCTGTTGCTAGAGGTATTCGAATAATTTTATTAGAAATGAGATTTTTAAGATATTGTATCACTTATTTTATTTTTAATTTGTTATAAATTTAATGAAAAAATATTCCTAAAAATGAAATATTTCATTTTGAAATAATTTCGGGAATATTAATATTAATTCGTGGAGGTTAAAATCACACAATGAAATTAATGCAAACTTATAACATATTTTGGGTATTTTTCTTTGAAGCTCAAAATAGCTTTTGATAAAGAACTTTCTTTGTTTTGAAGCTGTATATAACAATTCTCCATACTTCGAGTAATAGCCATTAATACCCATGTGGCTGCATACATAGCACGTCTTTTATCCGGTGTAAGTTGGTCGAATAGTGATTCTAACAGGTAATTATCAGCATCTTTTTCAAGTGTTTTCTGTTCAAAAAACTCATCCAAATTAAAGCACATTACAGACCAAGCTTCTACACCTCGGCAAGATTCATAATAGATTGAACGCACTGATAAAGAACCTGGTGGACTCAAACGGAGTTTATCTACATTACCTGTTGTATTCCAGAAAGATATATCTCCTATTTTAGATTGTGCTTCACTAATAAGCGACCATTCATTTTTATTTTTACCTGAATCTTTAATAATATTGTCATATTCATTAACTGATACAGACGTTTCTTTTATTGTAAATTCATTTTTACTATTACTTTCAGCAGATGTTAAAAGCAATAATGATTCATAATTAGTACATCCTTGTCTTTCTCCAATAGTTTTTAGTTTCTTAACAGATTCAATATATTTTTCATTAGATTTTGAAAAGTCAATTAATACACTTCCGTGATCCTCTGTATCTATTTGTTCAATATCAAGGTCAATTTTATACCAAGTTGCAATATGATTCGCAAGTGCTGCAATAGCAGGTTTCATTCTATATGATTTACGGCGCTTTTGATATTTATGACTTTCAATTTTTTGACTACGTGATATGTGCCAATCACACAATTGAGAATAACGAATTAACTGTTCCTTGCCACCATTAGCAATTACAATGTTATTACTTCCAAAAATGCTAAAAAGAATATCTCTTTCTAATGGATGACAATCTTGCGCTTCATCAATGTATGCTATTCTTCTTGCTCCAAGACGATCCAGTGTTTTTTTATATCGTGTTTTTAGCTTTTCAAAATTTATCTTACCACTTCCATCTTTTTCAAGAATATCATCTTCTAAGCGCATTACATTTTCTAATAAATCATATTTACTTACTACATCTAAATCACTTAAAAAAGCATCTAAATTAGAAGCAGCTTGAAGAATACGCTCCAAAACCTTATGATAATCTTTTAAGAATACATTTGAGCTTTCAAGATTTCCGAGCTTATCCACTTTGTCGTTTCGATAAATTCTAAATTGTTTCGCTGTTTCTTCTTGATTTGGTAAACGCCTTAAAGATTCTAAATGTTGAATAAATAAGATAGCCTCGCGTTTTGTACCTTCAGCTATATTCCATTTACTTTGAACATACATTAAAAGTTTAGCAAGACTGATATTATTTTCTGTATTACGAACAGAATTGAAATATACTTCAATTTCTATCCATCTGGAATCTAATGTTGCTGTTAACTCTCTTATACGTTTTTCTGTAAGCAAAAGTAGAACTCCTAATTTTTTGGCAATCCTATAAAAAAAACTGTGAATTGTAAAAGAGGTAGTACTATGTTTTGCTTGTCTGTCGTCTGGTGACAACTGATTTGTATAACTTTGTATTTGTGAGGAAATATCATAAACTAATACGTGATTGTAGGTTAAAAACACGCCTTTACGACCTTCAATACTTAATCGTAACATCCATTTTAAGATATCTGATGATTTACCGGTTCCTGCTTTTCCATTTACCTCGACTAATTTCTCGCCTATATTTTCATAAGCCTTAATTGATGCATCATCTAATTTACTTTGTATTCTGTTAATTTTTTTCTTGGTAATATATCCATCTTCACTGTCTTTTGAAGCTCGCTCAAATATTTGTCTAATTTGACCCTCAAACAATATATCACTATCATACCATTGTTTATATCCTGGCCATTTGAAATAATGATTTAACTTAATTATTTCTTCTACTTTATCATAAGTAAATTGCTTATTTATTAGAATGTTTTTAGTGGTTATAGAATTTGAAGCATTTATTATCCAAGTTATAGGATGAACTGTGATATACTTTCTTTCTAACTTGCAATTGCTACTTAAATAGTTAGTTAAACCCCATTTAATTTTATTGGCGTTGTCCTCAAAATCTACATAAGCACCATCAATTTCAACTAAATCACCATCTATTTTAATATTTGAATTAGTGTATTCATTTACAATTGATACAGCAATGATTTGATTTTTTACGTAATGTCTATCATTAGCAGTTTCTACTCTGTACCAACTTTTATCTTTTTTAGGAATATTTAATAATACAATAAAATCAACACTTGCTTGAGACGATATTGAAACAGGGAAATTGTTTAAGATAATTACTTCAGCTTCTTTACAGGTTTCACCTAATTTTTCAATTATAGATTCCTTTAAAACATCATAATTTAAGTTTGCATTTGTACCATTTATTTTAGAAAAGCTTAACTCCATATTATTCACTTTCTAATTGTAAATCCAATGCTTGTTGAATTAAAGACATTGCTGCATCTAAATTGGTTTGATTATCAATCCCTAATTCTACATCACCATTACCCCAACGACCTAAACCAGATACATCTTTACATAAATTATCAGGATCTTTTATCTCATCAAAATTTGCATTAAGGGATAATCTTAATCTTCTTTTTTGTGGTACTATATCAACAAAATTAGTTGATGCCTTAAAAGCTATGTATAGCTTTTTAAACTCGACTCTTACACTTGAATCTAAATTTAATATTCTTTTTTCTAATATATTAAAGAAGGTTAACATATCTCCGTTTAAATACTCATAATCATCAATACTATAAATACTTTCTTTATTTATTATTTCTGGTTCACGGTAGATGTCTAAAGTGTCTTGAGATAACACTGGAATTTGCCAAACTTTAACTGCTCTTTCAGCTAATACTTTAGCTCTTGATTCAATACTGGTTTCGTTCCAAACTGCTTTGTTTCTTACTGAATTATTTAAGAATAAAGGACTCATTTTAAAACCACCTTCTATATCCATTTTTATAGAGAACGATTTATCAGATAATTCAGAATTATATCTTGTAAGTGTAATATTTCCTAATGTATGTAGGTATTTTGCTTTAACCTCTTTAAAATTTTCACCTAAATCTTGTTGCCAAGCTATTGGTACATTTTCATTTTGAGGTAAAATATGTTCTATTGTGTAATTTTCAGCATTTACTAACTCTTTACGTTTGTGGTTTTCTAAAGACTCTAATAAATAATTTCTTGTTCTGAAGTTATATACATCCTTAACTTTTAAGGCTTTTTCAAATTCTATATCATTAGGTAATTTTCTATAACTATCTAATAACATTAAATTAGCTTGAAATGATTCTACATAGGTTTCTCGTTTTAAACGCTTATAAAATGTAGCAAATGTTTTGTTTAAACTATTTGTAGGTATGCCACATATTGCTCTTCTAAATACATAAGAAATCACTAAATCGAGAATACTAACAAATTCTTCTTTTGTAATTACTTCATCCTCAAAATCCCCATAAATTGCTAATAGTAAAGGATAAGAAGTATCTATACGAAGTTTTGATATTTCTTTAAATTTAGATAATAATTGAGCATCTTTCTCTTTATGCAATGCCATACGTACATAAAAATCACCATAACGGTTTAAACTCTTAATTGTATCATCAATTGATGCAAATACCTTTTTATTATTAATGAACTTTTTATACTTCTCGTATACTCCATCAATTTTAGGAATTGCATTGTCTTGCATCGTTAGGTAATCTCTAATAAACCACGCTAACAAATGTATTTTCTCGCCAAAATTCTTTTCCATAGGATACCAATACTTTAAGTAAAGGTCATTTTGCTTGTCTATGGTTTGGCCCATTAAAATATAGTTGCGTATTAAATCTGCTTGGGTTAAGTCTAAACCAGTAGAGTTTAAACTTTCAAAGATTAGTTGTGGATCATCTTTGCCACGCTCTAATATTACATCAACTATTTGCAATTTCTTGATTCCGTGATATAGTTGCTGTACGTTATCTGGTGTTATTTGTTGTTTAAAAAATGCATAATTATCTAAAACTCTTTGTGAAGCTGAATCGTCATTTTTAACCACATCTATTAGGTTTTTTAATGTGTCTTTATCTTTTTTAGTAAGCAGTAACTTGTATTTAGAATCATCTTTTCGATGCTTATTGACTATATACGTTTCTTGTACTTCTTCCCAAGTTTCATCTTCAAGAGACACCTTTTCATTATCTTTTAAAAAATGTGTTAAAGCTAGCAACAATAAAGTAACTGTTGTTAATCGTTGCTGACCATCAATCACCAATAATTCAGGCACACTAGTTACCGGAGAAGTACCTGGTTTAAAGTATACAATAGAGCCAATAAAATGAGTTAACTCTGAAGTGTCGCTACCTACTTTAATAATATCCTCAAAAAGCTGGTAGCATTGTTTTTGTTGCCACGAATAGGTTCGTTGATATATTGGTATAGTAAATTGTTTTTTTCCATCTAAAAGGCTTATAAATTGTGCTTGGTTTGCTTCCATATACTTTTTTTAAATTTTATTCTGATATTTATTTATCTATTCTTCTCACTATATTGTCGAAAATCTCATTAAACTATAAATTTTTGAATTGAGAATTCACTTTGTCTTCAGTCATTTTATTATAAAACTCTAGTTTTTTATCGATAAAGTCTAAAAGCTTGTCATCATTCATAATTTTCTTTTAATTTTTTGCATTCATCTAATGTATTTTTAATTACAAATTGAATAATCTTAAATAATTCATTGTAACATTCAATTAGAATATAGTAATCTTTTGAAATACCTTTTCCTCTGTGGGTTAGATTATTTCTAACTTGGTAGTAAAATTTAATTGCTTTTTTTGGATTATCTAATTTCAATACTTCGTGTTCAAGATCTTGCGTGTTAAATATTTTTCTTTCATTAGATACATACTTTTTAAGACCTGAAATAAAGTATTCATTTTTTTCCAATAAGTGAACTCTTTTATTTGGATTAGCTCCTAAGCTATATCTTAGAAAAGTGAACCTTTCAATAATGGTCCATAAAAACATATATCTCATTTGAATCTCAAAAGAGCCTTTTAACTCCCTATCCCATTCAGGCAATTTGAATTCATTAAGCATTGCAAGACCAGTGGTAAAATATGGGTCTTTAGTTGTTGAATAATTATTATGTAACTCTTGTATTGATTCTGAGCCTTTATTTGGAGATTTACCAATTAGAAGATTAAATGGATTAGAATTTTCATCTAATTTCACTGACCATCTAAATAATTTATCAGGCTCCAAACTATTTATAAAATCGTATGCACTTTCACCCAAATGAGATTTAAAATGTATCAAATATCCATTTACATCATTCTCATATTGTTCAGAAAATAAAAATACACCATCTCGAACCCGAACACATCCTTTGATAGTTAATTTTTCTATTTTTTCGATATAGTGCTCAATACCAAGAAATGGAATTTCACCGGGTCTAAAAATGCCATAAGAGAAAAAAGGTAGTTTAGTATTTATATTTACCTCCAAGTTTGTTACAAAACCTTCTTCTTGATTTTCTACAGATAAAAACTCTGATTTAAAAGCTACCAAAAGACCTCCTTTTGCAACGCTATAATCCAGGCAAATTGCTTTATTGTTTTCAATTGCAGGATTTCCTTTTAGCCAGTAATGCCCAAAAAACACCACTTTTTTATCTAAATAACTATAGTAATCACTGTGGAGTAGGGGTTTGTCAGATATTTCTGCTGGACATTCCATCATTATGTCACCATGAAGTTTTCTTTTTGTATTTGGTTGCCACCACTTCACTCTACAATCAAAGCGCTCTGTTCCATCTTTATCTTTAAATGAGATTCCGTCTTCTAATCTAGTCTCTTTTCCTTTAAGGAGTTCTTCAATAACTTTGTAGGCTTTGTGCTTTTTATTTGTGGCGTTATCTATAAATTCTATATCAAATCCAGTAAAGTTATTTTTAATCCAGGTCACATGAGATTGGTCCCAGCAAGCATGGACTGCTCTAAATTCATCAAATTCCAAGTATATTGGTAATGACTTAAACCACTCTAAAAAAGTTCGCCACTCTTCAGGAAACTTATGAAACTGCTCTAATGTGGCGTAATGCTGTCTTATCTTACTAAAATCATGTTTTCTATAGTACCCACCTTTTTTGGTGTTCTTGGTATGAAACGTAATTGCATTAAACTCATGATTTCCCATAATAGCTTGAGCATTTCCGCTATCGCACATATTTTTTACGATGTGCAATACTTCTCTAATT
>Ga0209136_1001510_pt1 | contig 15169 bp, 17 predicted proteins | sample SaaInl0LU_22_DNA_FD_184640 | JGI IMG/M metagenome (GOLD analysis project Ga0209136, IMG submission 184640) | Marine microbial communities from expanding oxygen minimum zones in the Saanich Inlet - ESP_90LU_22_DNA (SPAdes) (version 2) | ecosystem: Environmental > Aquatic > Marine > Intertidal... | reverse complement strand
AGAAATTTATTCTATATTCTGGATCTGAATATATATTAATATTATTTAACTTAATTAAAACAAGGATTTGAGTTATATTTTAGTTGTATTTATATGATTTGCCCACCGTTTAACCCACCACTTGGTGCTTATTAGTTTATTATCAAATACCATTGCGTTAGACTAGTAACGAAATCGAAAAATTATTACATCGCACTTAATACAATTTATTCTCTGTAAAGCATTCAAATAAATCATGCTCAGGTTGAGTTATCTAAAATGCCAAAAATCACACTGCTAAATCTGGAAAACCTCTCGACAGCACGAACTTTAGATTGTTTAGACTACATAAAGAAATCAATAATCGAGAAAATGCCACTCTATACAGTAATTAAAGAAAATATAGTCGCATACTACGATGAAGTTGAGCTGATTAATACTTATGATGAGACCGAAAAATTTTTGCTAGTTGCTGAAAAACAAATTTGTATTGATTACAAACGCGGTGAGATACGACAACTTAGTGATGAAGCTCTTGAGGAACTCTGGTTACATAAAAAATTAGAGGGAGAAAAGCTGTCGCTTGTGTTCACACAAGATGACACCTCATACAAATTCAATTCTCTATCGAAAATTTATTCTGTTGGACTAGACGACATTTATAAGTGCATAGATGGCACAAAGACCAAAAGGTCTGGCAGGCAAAAAGATCACTACATTCAGGCAATTACGCTTGCAATGGATGAACTGGGGGATAAAGAAACAAATGAAGAACTTTTTGGTTGGATTTCCAAAAGAACGGAAAATTTTGACAATGACCATAATTGCTTTTCATATGTAGATTGCTTCGAGGAAGACTTAATACCTTATGTAGCTGCGTCACCTAATGATGTCGTGCTCAAATCGAATGGCAAGGTAGTTAAAAAGAAAACATTTATAGAGGCATGCTCCCGCTTACGAAAAAAAAGGTAAAAAAATCACTTGCACATTTGTTTGTGCAAATTAATGCGCAAACCAAGAAAACATTATATGGCTCTGAAGCACGCGGCATACGTTTCGTAGTGCAAAAGTAGGAGACCATACAAATGGCAACCTTAATAAAAATGAACGAGGTGGTAGACAAAACCAGTTTATCCCGTTCCTTCCTTTATGACCTAATGAAAAAAGGTCAATTCCCTAAACCATGTAAATTAGCCGTGCGTGCGAGTGCATGGGTTGAGGCAGAAGTCGATGAGTGGATCCAATCCCGAATCGATGCACGTGACATGGAGGAATTACAATGATTAGTTATTCTACAATGTCACCATTGATGAAGAGGGTGTACAAACATCTGATTCAACACGGTAGTGCTTCTGTGTTCGAGCTAAAAAAACTAGGTATACGCAATCCTCCGTTGGTAATCAAATGGTTACGACAAAATGGAGTTGGTATCACTACTTACTACCAGAAAACGGTGGAAGTGAATGGTTTGATTACCTATGGACACTACCGTTATAGATTGGATGTCACTTTATTTAAGACAAAAAAAATGCCTCAACAATCACACTCAGCAACCGTGAAGCACCTTACTCATAACAAAGATGATGTTATCGCATTGGCTGAGAAAATGAAAATAAATTTAGATTTGCTTAACGAAAAAAGCAATAAGGAAAAAATATGAACAGAAATAAATCTCCGCTGCAGTCAAAATATCGCTTTTTACCCCTAGCCGATGTATACAATGAATCACTAGCTGTCAAATGGCTTGTTAGAGATTATATTCCATCACAATCTGTTGGCATGATATATGGGCCATCAGGCGCAGGTAAATCACACATTGCCTTTGATATGGCTGTTTGTGTTGCTAACGGTTTGGCTTGGTGTGATAAAAGCACCAAACAGGGACATGTTCTCATAATGGCTGGTGAAGGCCATAATGGCTTGACTCGACGCTTGAAATCCATAGAGAAAGTCAGGGATATTGAAATTGATACCAGCAATATCAGTATTTCCGAACGTGCTATTGGTATCGATTCGGATGCTGGCTTGAAAGAAGTGATCGATGCAATTGATGAATTGGATACCCCTCCTGATTTAATAATCGTTGATACTCTTTCCAGGCACTTGATGGAATCTAGTGAAAATAACAATGAGGATATGGCTAAAGTTGTTATCAACTTAGAGTGCCTGATGCGAAAGTATAACACTGCTGTTATGCTTGTTCACCATACAGGGAAAAACCCAAAAAATGGTTCCCGAGGTGCATCATCGCTAAGGGCTAATATAGACTATAGTTATGTAGTGGATCCGTTTGTATTTCAACAGGTCAAGCACTGCGAACTTAAGTGCGAGAAGCAAAAAGATGCAAGCGATGACTTGCCACCTTTAAGCTTCGGTATAGAAGTTGTCGAGCTGGATGAATTGGATGATTCAGGGAAACCGATCACTGGAGCTTGTGTAATTCCAGTAGCTTTTGTGACACGGAATAAGACCCAAGATCACATGGACATTGCTTTAAAAACATTCATGACTGATAAATCTGAATGGCAAAAGGCATTTATCCAAGAGGTTGAAGGTGACTTGTCTGATGACTCTAAGAAACGGAAGTTTCGAGAAATTGTGAAAAAACTGGTTAATGACGGGTGGGTGAAGGAATTCGAGCCCAAAAAGTATATGATTACGACTCATTAAACTTTCATAGTAAAAGCGGACGGATGCTTCTTCCCTAGGGTAAATCATCCGTCCGCTTTTTTGCTGTTCCAAAATGTATTTGTCACGCATAAATTTAGGTGGGGGGGTGATCAAGTTATTGATGTTAGATTTAGTAAGTAACGCCCTCATACAAAATGCGAATACTTTTCTGTATAGCGGTCTTGTTAAGTGTAGATCACTGTACTGCATGGGTTGGCGCGAATGACTCACTTAACGGTATGCACTTAGTTTTTATATCAGCCTGGGCATGATCAGGAAAAAGAAGTACTAGATTTCGGGTGTATGGTTACGTATTTAATTGTGTTGAGCAAAAGTTTTCTACGCTTCAAAAAAGTGCGCTTCAGCCCCAAATTCAATCTGATTTAATTACTTAAATTTAATCCCAACAATGCCTCAGGAGGATTTTATAAACTTATAATATGGCAAAGTAGGAATTTAAGTATACTTGAAATACACCTCCTTTTGAGGTGGCTACATTTTTAACTAAAAATGTAGCTTGAATGATTTGTACTTTTTGTGTAAAACCAAAGTAAGAATTGTTTAGGTTAACTGTGTCGACCATAAACTAACACAAGCATAGTTAAGATAGTTTTTTAAGTTTTAACACTGAACGAATTAATCAATTAGAGGAGATACATGAATGACAAAGTTAGTTTGGCATATAGATAGAGCGAAATTTGAATTTGAAAATGTGAGTGATATTGAAGAATGGAAAAGTAACCCAGAGGTGTTTTTTGAGTTTACTCCATCGTCTGCAGATGAGCCAGGAGATGACTTGTTTGAGGATGTTTACGATATAGAAATTTATCAAAAAATTGAGGGGAACAATTCGAAGGTTAATTTTAAGGTTGAAGACGACCATGTCATAGTATCAGCTTGGGTTACAGTTGATGTGGAAACTACCGAAGAATTTAATGAAGAGTCCTTTTCTGAATGGGCAGATGAATTCGGTGGATGGTATTCGGCAACTATCTCATTAGGTGATTGCGAGGCAACGATTACAGAAGATGATGGTGGTGAATGGAGAATCGTTTAGATGCTCGATTATAAGCAATGATCCAAAAAGGGCTTTAGTATGTCGCAAATTTCAGTAAATGCAAAAGAAAACAAACCTAAGTCAACCTCTGCCGGGAAGCTCACCGCTGCAGCCACAATATTTTCGGCTGCAAAGCTTCATTCATTAGCCAAATCAAACGAAGCTTTATTACTAGCTCAACAAAAATCCAATGAAATATTGACCTACATGGATACTGAGCTTGTTAAATTAAACAATGCGACAGAGAAACTTGAATCTATCCAGAATGCTTCATTATCTGAACTAAAAAAGAAAAACGAACGTGACCGTTTACGAGATGAAATAGAGGATTATCGATACAATTTACAGGATTTAAGGCGACAACAAAAAGAATCTGAAGAATCAGAGCTCCAGCGTTGCAAAGATACGGTGCATTCTCTCAATCGAGAAGTTCAGCTTTTGGATAAAGTGAGTTATACCAATGTTGAAAAGCTTGTTCTACTTGATGCAATGCATAATTCAATATCTGACTTTTCAGCATCACAATTTACTGAGATAGCTGATAAACAATACCTTAACAATACGCAAGATTTAATTGAGCAAACCAGAGAACAACTCACCAATGAACTCAATGAAATAGAACGTTCAGATTATGAGTTTGTGACCACTTTGAATAAGAAGCAAATCGATGAAAAAGTCGATAAGATAAATTTAGCTCAAAAAAAACTAAGACACCGAGTAAATAGTTACCTCAACCTCAATCAACTCGTCAAACAAAATAAGAGTTTTGATTCTGAGCAATTAAAAAAAGCTAAGGAATTTCTGGCAAAAGTTGGGGTTACTTTATGAAAACGCTATTACTTACCATTTACACATTTATCATGTGGTCTGTGGTAATGGTTGTAACAGTGGCCATGTGTGTTTTTATTGAAAACGGGTTAAGTATCCAGATTGATGAGAAATCAGATAATCTGGTCCTTTATTGGATAGTTGGTGCATTTGTGTATCCTGTCATAAGAAGTTTTAAAGGCAAATCTCAAAAGCCTGACGATAAATCTAAGGAAATAGAACTCGAAAAAGAACAGCAACTTTTAGAAAGAGAGCAAAAAGCATTTGAGCTTAAACAAAAACAGAAAGAGCAAGAATTGCTACAAAAAGAAAATTACACTCGTGTTTGCGAAGCAATACAAAAAAATAACCTATCACACCAATGCTTCCTAGATGAAACTCAGGCGTTAAAGTCAAATTTGAATATTGTTGAAAATAAGTTATTTGACTTAGAAAATTCACTCAATGAAATTAAGCAACGTAATGAAATACTGTTAACAATTACGGGTGCTGACGATCTGATAACTAACAATCGAAAAAAACTTAAATCACTAAATACAGCTCTAAATACTACTCAAACATTGTTGATAAAGGAGTAAAGATGTTTTTTAAAAAGAAAGCTAAACTATCACAAGATGAGAAAATCGCACTAATACAGCAATTCATTTCATCTGACAGCACGATTGTACAATTGGCAAAAGATAATAACGTTAAAGAGAAAGACTTGGAACTGTGGTATCAAGTATATAGATACGGTATCGAACAATTACTCAATAATAAAGGAAAGCCTAGAATCATGCCGCTTGTCGAAGATTACAAAGACTTTCCTGAGGATACGTTCATATTATTTTTAAAGATAAATATTTCTGCACATACGGGGCATTTTGAATCTTTGTTCTCTAACCATGCCGATGCAGAGAAATTTGCAAGTGGATATGGGGCAATGGTTGCTCAAGGCGACGAGACCGTTTTATTAGATATGCGAGAAATGGTACTAAGCTTATGTCCTGAATTAAGCGCCAATGACGTTGTATTTGCTCAACTTAAAGATATTAACATCAGTAATATATCGAATAGCACAACGAATTTAGATAATAATGAGACTAGTATTCTTCCAGATGATGGGATATCCACGCCTTTATCTGGTTTAGATGAGGATGTGTGGTCACGTGGTTATTATGCTGAGACAGGTGATGGCACTTGGTATGAAGTTTATGTAACAGAGCATATTAAAAGTATCTGGGGCGACTTTGAGTTAAGCAACCCTGATGAAATTGAGATGTTTGCTAACTTTAAAGAGTTTAACGTATCGTGTTTTGCCGAATTTGGTCAAATAACATTTTTTGTTCCAAATTCTGGGGAGGGCAACACGCTGGATGATTTGACAGAAATTTTTGCGTAACCGGAACGGTTTAAGCTATATCAAAAAGCGACCTGTTTTTTCATACCTTGCTGTATTAACTTGATAGCCAATCATAAAAAGGCTAGCTTCAATGGCTCTAAGCTGCTCTTGACGAGTTTCTAAGCAGAACAGCTGTTTGTCTAATTTTTGTGTTATCTTTTGAAGTAGTAAATTAAGTTTGAAATTTGAAATAGCTTGATTATACAGTGCATTTACTGAGTCTGTTTTTGAGGCAAATAAGTAATTTGATGACGTATATTTTGATGGGTTACGTTGTGAAGCATCCATCAAAAAATTTAATTCAGGTGGCAGTTGGTCTATATGACTTTCAATTAGGAAGTCATGAACCAACATCCCTAGAGCACATGCGACTCTTCCGTCGTATATGACTGATTGCTTTGAACATAAAGCAAAAATCTTAGTTGTGCCCGAATTGCAGCGGTAATGCCCATTTCTATCAAAAAACGTTTGAAACTCTCTAGATGAAATGGGAACTGTTCCATCTATGATGCCTGAAGAATGAACTATGCTTTGTATTAATCGACCTTTTTCAGAATGAGAGAGCAGCCAATCGATACACCCTCTGTACACTTGCCCCCACTCTAAGATTGCCAATGCACCCTGTAACATGAGTAGCTCGTTATTCTCTTCTATCGCAAGACTAAGTTGGCTTGATAGCAATTTGATGACTTTTTGTGTATCACTTAATGATTGTCCTGCCCATGAATATTGCTTTAGCCCTTCTTCAAAAGATGAAACTCTAAACTTATTTCGCTTATCTTTTTTAGGTACGTATTCACAATGAATTTTTCTTTTACCCAAAATGATTTGGCTAAAAAAAGAGGTAAATTCTGATACACATTTTGAGTGCATGAATTCCTGTTTATCAATAAAATCCAGGCGCATATTGATTTCTCTGGTCTATTCGGTTTGGCTTTTGATCATATCTGCCCACCCTTGATGGATCATGACCATGGCTAGTGTATCTAACTCACAATATTGATACAGTCCTTGAGTTAATTTATTACGCTCATAATCACTCATTTCGGTAAATTGCATGCGAGCATATGCAGTTAATGCCAAACCACCATTATTCAATTTAAGCGATTGTTCGGATAACAGTTTCACATCATCAGTGTTTAAGTCATCAAACAGTTCAGGTAATGTTTTGTAAGGGTCAACAACTTTCCCGTTCTCACTAAACTCAATCCAAGTATGGTTTTCTAAGTTGAGACTTTTGATTATTTCAGTGCCATATATCGGTTTGCTATATGTTGTTTTTAAGAAATCTGACTCATTTAAAATAGCAGGTAAAACATGTTTAATCGAGTTTGAACCCTTGGTGGCTGGATTAAAATAATATTTTTTAACAAGCTCTAGCTGGTCTACCATATTCCGACTACCAACCCAATTCGATTTGCTGTTATGAGATGATGTCGTTATGGTTTTAATGAACTCACATAGCTCGTTTGCGTCAGATTCATCTGATGCCATAAGTTGTTTCAGTATGGTGTTTAAAAACGCATTTTCATGATTTGAGTATCGAAAGATGGTTCCGTTATCACCATCAAGTGCACCTTTTAATCTTCGAATAAACTCGAAATTAGGAAATTGTTTTGGGGTGGTATTGAGATACTGATTGGCATGCTCTACAGTTCCATCTTCATACACTTTATGATGTGAAAACTGAAATGCTATTCCTTCATAAGGTCTAGTACCTTTAAAAAATGGAATGGCGTTTGAGCTCGTTTCAAAGTCAATAAAATGTAACGGATATGTCCATGTGTCCATCTCACGCTTCATACTTTGTACATCAAACATTGATTTTTTCTGCTTGCCTTTGGCATATTCAATTTGCAGCCATTGGCGTTCTGCAGTGGACATTTCAGGTGCCTTTGAATCTGAATATCCAATATCTTCTTTGGATACATCCCTAAGTTTGATTTTACCTTCTTGGATGAGCTTGTCCGCCCGTCTAAAGTTTGCTAGCTCCAGTACCGTTGGTGAATCAAAATCCGCTTCAGACCATCTTAGCTGTTCTTTCCAACACTCTTTAAAGCCGCTCTTGAGACCTTTAGTTTCCTGCTCTTTTGTTGCTCTAAATTCACACTTTTTACATTTTTTGCCAATGACAGGCGCAATTTTAATGTTCTGCCCATAATGATGGGCAAACGCTTTGATGTTATCAATGAAGGAATAGGCTGGATAGCCTTCGGTTAACTCTTTTTCAAATGCGACCTGTACGGCATCATCCACATTGATTTGCCTCAATAGCTTTACTGATAGGTCACTATCACTGAGTGTAGAAGATACGCTGACGCCTTTTCGATTATTCTCATCTTTTTTGAGTTTAAATTGTTGATTCAAACCATCAACATGACACTCGATATCTTTATCAACTAACATCAAATAAGGAATGATGGTTGCGTTTGGAAAAGCCGTTTGTAATACATACTTTTGGAATGCCACATCTAATATGTAGGGCTTCCATTCGCTGTCAATTTTCCCTTTTGTATTAATAAAAGGCTTACTGGTTTTGCTTGAATATGATTTGGCTTTGACCTCAATCAGCTCAAAGTGATTGAGATTCTTGACTAGAATATCGACGCGAATGAGATAATTATCTACTTGTATGGCGGGCTCAAAAATAACAACCTTATCGCGTTTGAGCAATTCATTGGTTTGCTGAATGGAAGTTTTATAATCAAGGGCAGTAATATCGAGTCCATCTTGAAAATACCTTTTGGCTAACTCACCAACTTGAAAGCCTCCGTCAGCAAGTGCTTCTAAAAATGGATCGTCAAGCTTACTATCTGGATATTGTTTCTTGCTAGTATAAAAGAGTTTGGTTGGGCACTCTGTAGCGAGCTTAAATCTTGATTTCGTTAGATATCTTGGTGTGTTCATTTATTCAACTCTTAACTGGTTGGCACTACAAACTCATCAATATTTTTTAATATCGAGATATTCAGCTCGTTTGTTCTTTAATGTACTATAAATTGTTTCAACGTCATTAGGCTGAAAACTTGTTTCAAATTCTAAGCAATCATCAGATACATTAACTTCTCCATTTTGATTGATATAGAATAATCCACCTCCACCACAAATGCCGGAAAATGCGCCTACAATCTCATAATTTTCATTACCAACTTCAGCATAAACCATGTTAAGTTCAGGTTCATCACTTCTCGCAACAACAATTCTTTAAAGCTTGTCATCTTTAAGCATTGATTTTTTCTCATTACTAACATTAGTCTTTGAATTTTTATCTTTTGTTGATTTTTCTTTTATTGACTTTTGTTCTGTTGATGCTGATTTTGAAAGCTCATCTACTTTTTTTTCTAAATTTGTAATTTGGTTTTTAAGTTCTTGTTCAGAACTTTCGTCTTTAAAAAGAAATTTGTTTTTACATAAAGCATTGGCTTCACCACAATGCAATAAGACAAAAGTATTAACGATAAGATGAATACAATGTGTGCTGTTGAATAAATTAGTCCAAATTCATATTGTTTAGAGGTATAGACTTAAGCCAGCAATATTAAAAAAGTGTAAATAGTACTTCTCATATAATTTATCTATTCAGTAATCAAGAAAAATCTACCACTTTCAATATAATCTATCAAGGAGCTTCTTCTAAGAAGTTTTCTTAGATTTAATAAATGTTTACCAATAAAAGGACTGTTTTGAATAGCACTTTTAGAGCAAGGCTGATCTTCGTCCTTGGGAATAGGAACAGGCCCGTTAGGCTCGGTTGAGAAAAGCAATGCCCAACCTTGAGTCGATGAAACAGCATGTGCTTTCTCATACTCAGCAGGAAGATGCTGAAATGTTTGATTCGATAACAAGAATTTTAAGCTTGATCGTGATGTGGGTCGTGACATGTTATTCACAAAAACGCATCCTTGCCGACTCGTCCTTAAACTTAAAAATTGATTAGGTATATGCCTTTGTGCGCAAGTGCTTTAGTGCAATGCTTCTGATCATCAAAGCGCCCCAAATAAGTTGAAAAACTCACTCCTTCATACGGTGTATCGCTATTTTCGAATATCAGCGCGAAAAAATAGGCTTTGCAGTCATCATACAACTGATATGTTACAAGCAATGGAAATTCAGTTTCAATTATCTCTTGCGAGACCGTTTTAGTCACGAATTTGCTGACTTTCTTTTTGGGAAATATTTTCTTATCTTTGCATTCAGGATACTTCTTAAGAAATACATCTCTGTCGAAATAAGAAGATACTTTGATATCAATGATGACTTCTGATGCTAAATAATTGTCATGCATGTAGCTAGGGTGCTCTGCAAACAACTTCTCAAATACTGTTTGCCCTAGCTGATGTGATTCCTCGGAAGACTCGCAGGCTATCAGCTCTCGAAACAAAAACTTTATATCTGTAGGGAAATGCTCAAGGTTAATCATGCTATTTCTCCAATGATGGGTGCAATATCAGCTCGGGTATCGTATCGCTTCCCATCCATACTCCGCCTGTTTGCTCAAACTCAATTAAGTATTTTATCAGTTCAACTTTAGACATATTAAAGACAAAGTAACTGGGCTCCTGCCATTGCTTATCTTGTGACGTACCTATACCTTTCAACACCTCAAATCCGTCATTGGCTAGCCTATTATACAAACGTGATTGTCGTGCTTCATTATCCTCTTGGGCGTCTTGCTGGCTAAACGGGTTATACGCTGTAATCACGCTGACACTGTTGATATTTTGTGTCGAAAAAACGTCTTCCCAATCGGCTGAAACTCTACCAAATTGCAATGGACTGCCTGGATAATTGTCACAGATGAACAACGTCTCGAAGTAGGGGACTAATAATTCACTGGGTAATCTGTTTTGGAGGCGTTCGAGGAACTGGTATTTTAACAGTGCCTCATGGTAAACATGATGTTTGTCGGCGTCTTTCATCGCAAAGTACACATCCATGTCTGAATTCAATGCTGTGAGAGCCTTTGCTACCGAGTTTATTGCTATAGACGCAGCTTGCTCAACTGGAAAACGATATACACCTGTTGAGATGGGCGGAATGACAATGGATTTAAGGCCTTTCTCAATCGCAACTTTGATAATGGATGTATGAGTCAGCGCGAGCAGTTCCGCCTCACCGCGGTCACCGTCTAAGTATCTCGGACCGCATGCGTGAATGATGTAATCGCAGATTGGTGATAAGTTAAAGCTGGGCGTAAGCACCGCGCTACCATACTCTTGCTTACCCATGGTTTTGCAATAATCTTCTAGTTCTTTGCCAGCGTTTTTGTGAATCACTCCGCAAATGCCTGAGCCAGCTAGTAATGACACATTAGCTGAATTGACAATGGCATCGACATCTAAGGTAAATATGTTTTGGTGGACGACGTTAATCAATGCTTGCCCTTAAATAGGTCTTAAATGAATCACCCATACATTCATAATCTATCATGTGAGAATAACGCTTTCCATGAGAAAAAGTCTTAGCACGAAATATGTGTAACTTTATGCGACACATCACTTATCGCCTGCCCAACAAATCCTGCACCTCATTTCGCTTTTGTTGTTCCTCATTTGCATCGCCATTGAACCCATCATGAATGAATTTATTGAGTTTATGTTTAGTAGTACTGGATAATATCGAGTGTCCCGTATCCAGTTCTTGTAACACGATTGCGATGCATGCTTGAACGTATTTCTCACTATGCAATTCTTTTAAGTCATCAAGCCATACAAATAAAGACAATGGCAAGCCCCAATCGTCCAAATGCTTAATGGTGGGTAGTTTTTTATTAAACCGTCGAGATAGTTTTTCATCGGCTTTTTTCAGAAGTTCAGTGACATAGATTTTAACGGCAACTTTTTTAGGCACACTGTCTGCTGGTGATTCATCTGGACTTCTGCGTAAAAAGCTTGGGATATCTAAGAACTCCTCAGGCGCACTTGCACATGCAGAGCTGTGCATGGCATAACTTGGCATACACCCCATGATGTCCGGTGTCATTTGCGGAATATTAACCTGCTCTGGCAAGCCATCTGCCCCCTCGACCACTTCATCCGAGACCATCACGCATGAGACATCTTCGGTGATAATGCCTAGCTTTATTGTCATAGTTAACGCATCTTGCGCATGGTCTTTTTTGAGATTGCGAATATAGTGACTGCCAACGACTTTTGCTAGGGTATCCGACAATGTATCGGGTAATGACATTGACTCGAAGGTATGAGAGGTGTCGTTGATTGCACACTTAAACGATTTTGCCTGATTGTTGGCGTCAGCATGTGACAATAACAATCCGACTGCTCCGTATTGCGTTGATAACCCCTTAGGCAAATCCGCAAACGTATGGTTTGGTACTTGCCATGCAATACCTTCCTTCGGCAAGCTCACACTTTTGATAAAATGCGATATCACATGCACCATGTTTTCATTGGGGTGGACAAAGCATGTTTCACCCTGACAAGCCTCGCTTAATGCAAGAATAAAATCATCATTTGCGCCTGAGCCAATCCCAACACTATGGATAGGGAAGAGGGATTGTTTGCTGATGCGTGTAAGCTGTCTCTCATACTGACTTATCCAACCATCGGTGAGCACAATGACTTGTGGGGCATGGCTGTGTTTTTGTGCTTGGACTTGTGCTTCTTCTAATGCACCAAAAATATTCGTTCCACCCATGCTGGCACTCAGTGTGCTGACAATATCCAGCAGCGCTTCTTTGTTTGCATGGTTCATTATAATAGGGCGGGGCGTATGGCATTTGGTATTCGTGCCAAAGCAGATAAGCGATAGTTCACTGTGTTCATCTAGCTCACTGATTAACCCGATAAGTCCTTCGCGTAACTGCGCAATCGAGCTTCCCATCATAGAGCCTGAGCAATCCACTACGAGGCATAGACTTGTGACATGAGTATCATCAAAAAGCGTTACATCATAAGAAGTCGCACTTGCTGGAATCGCCAGTACCGAATTCATTGAATCTTTTGTTTGGCTATGAAGCGCATAAGGCTGTGTCGGTAAGCTTTCCACATAAAACACAATGTTTTTATCAAGTAGTCCGCTCATGGTCAACTGATTCTCACTAGTAACCGACATGACATGTGAGACTGACCGTACTATGCCAAAATGATTATTGATTGTCGCTGTAAATGGGTATTGCGCAAAAAAACTGTACTCGGTAATGGACTGATACAGCCCTTTGTTTCTATCTACAGAGCCATAACCCTCGTATTTTGGCGCAACCATGGTCGGCAAAATATATTGATACCCCGTTAGCGCGGATTGTAATAGCTGGCTAATGGTCAGACAGATTTCAATTTTATCCTGGGGAACAACATTTCCAATGATAAGCTCATACACCCCGTCATTTTGGATTTGAACCAGCACTGCTCGTTTACCGCTTTCAATACCTTCTTCGTATTGCGCGTGCGCTTGAGATTTTTCAGTCACTTGGCTGGTGTATACCTTGTCGTTAATCGACACCACAACATCCGATACACTTGCCGATTTTGGCACTGGAAACTGATACGTTGCTTCAACGATGTCATCGCTGTGATTCACAAATTTTTGTGTAATTCGGGTTTGGCAAACTGGCGCACAGACATCCATGACAAAATCAATGTGTGTAAGCTGCATGGTATTCATGGTTTCTTGAAAGTCATTGTCCACATTAGTCATTGTTCTGATACTCCTTGACGGTTTGTTGCACGAGAGAGGCAATAGCACGAATGTGCTCAGCGGACAAATTGGCTTGAAGCGCATCAATGGTTAAATCCACTCCTTGACACACATTGATTTGTTGCAACACGCGCATTTGTCCAGGTTGCAAAGGCTGTGGTTCAGGGATTTTATTATCGCCTTTTAGCACTTTGGCGATGCCATCGAGTGTCATGCCAGTGGCACTTAATTGCTTGATGGTAATCAACTGCTCGGCATGCTTATTGGTATACACGGCAGTTTTACGCGCACCTTCAGGTCTATCTACTAAGCCTTTAGTGATATAAAAGCGAATGGTGCGAATAGGTACATCAACGGCCAAGCTAAGCGCTTGTAAGCTGAATTGTTGTGATTCTGATGCTTGGTTGTCACTTATCATTAAACGACACCTTTAATTAACATTATCAATGTTATATAACGGTGTCGATTAAAAAGCAAGATAGTTTTGGTATTTACTATTGAATCAATTTTCTTTGTTACGTTAGCATTTTAAAGACAGTAAATCTCAGCCTCTCTACTTACAGAAAACGATAAGTGTGAGTTTTAATGGTAGTAACATCAAAAACTAGTTAAGTATTTTCTTCCAATTTCTAGCTAATCAAATAATTATTCATAGATAGAAGAGAAATATTCATATTCAGTTCTAATAGTTTTGAAGAATAAAACTAACTTTGCGCGAATAGTTCAGTGACTTCTCCAAGCTCACCACTGTCTGTCATTAGCCAAACTCGAATACGGTGAATTTCTTCTGAATCAACTGGGGTAGTGTGCATAAGGCAGTTTCTTAACTTACTTATGACACGTAGTTGAGAAATACCATCCTCATTGAGTATTTGATTCAAACCAGAGCTGTGTTTTCTTAAAAATGCGACAAGCTGATGTTCCGGATAGATCTTTGCACTAGGTCGAATTCCAATGGAGAGTGTTGTCACCATCGCACCTAAATTCATTTTGTTACTGGAACCTTCAATGAATGACGAGAATGGTGTTTCTCGTGTAAATTGACACTCTTTTTGGTTTAGCAGTTTAAATTGTGCAAACACTTGGTTGACAGAGTCTTCGAACCATTTCATGAGATAAATAACGGATGCTTCCTCATGTCCTGCACAGAGTAACTGGTAAGCTTTTGTTAACCATGTTTTATTCGGTTCTTGTAGAGATTTCATCCATTCTGGTGTCTCATTAGATTGAATATCAGATTCTAACAATATTGTCTCTAAATATGATTGGTAACGTCCAGTTGGAAGCAAAGCGGTAAATTCAGATTTAAACGTTTTTAACAGTTCGCTCGCCTTGGAGTAGTCGTTCAATTCAATTGCTGCTGAAAGCTCTCGAAGTCGAATCCAAGGTGAGCCCATCAACCTTTCTTCAGCGAGAGAGGCGATGCGGTATGCAAATGAAGCATCCGATTGGCTTCCTATATCAATAAACGTCTCATATACATAAGGGGTCTGATCATCAATTTTTATAGCTTTTTGTAAATGCTCAATAGCAGCATCTTTATGCCCGGTTGCCAATTTATATTGGGCTTTAAGAGCTTCAATAAGCGCAAGTGGCTT
>Ga0209136_1001508_pt1 | contig 15188 bp, 15 predicted proteins | sample SaaInl0LU_22_DNA_FD_184640 | JGI IMG/M metagenome (GOLD analysis project Ga0209136, IMG submission 184640) | Marine microbial communities from expanding oxygen minimum zones in the Saanich Inlet - ESP_90LU_22_DNA (SPAdes) (version 2) | ecosystem: Environmental > Aquatic > Marine > Intertidal... | reverse complement strand
TTGTGTTTGAAGATGAACATGTTTTAGTCATCAATAAACCGGCAGGTTTAGTGGTGCATCCTGGAGCAGGCAACGCTGACGGTACGGTATTAAATGCGTTACTTGCGTATTATCCGGCGATTGAAACTATTCCACGTGCAGGTATTGTGCACCGTCTGGATAAAGATACAACCGGATTAATGGTGGTTGCTAAAACGTTGATTGCACAAACTTATTTGGTTGAGCAATTACAAACTCGCGTCATGAGTCGTGAATACGAAGCCTTGGTATATGGCACTATGGTTTCGGGCGGATTCATCGATGAGCCGATTGGTCGTCATCCCACTAAACGTACGTCTATGGCTGTTCGTGCAACAGGTAAAGAAGCGACAACGCATTATCGTATCATTGAAAAATTCCGCGTACATACGCATTTACGTTTGAAACTCGAAAGTGGGCGTACGCATCAGATTAGGGTGCACATGGCACATATTCGCCATCCTATTATTGGCGATCAGTTGTATGCAGGTCGTCCACGTATGCCTAAAGCTGCAAGTGCTCACTTCATGAATGCATTACGTTCATTTAAGCGCCAAGCTCTGCATGCGGCACAATTATCGTTTGCACATCCGATTTCAGAAGATTGGTTGACGTTCAACGCGCCGATCCCTGATGATTTCAAGCAACTGTTAGAAGATGTCCGAGCAGACACCGTCATCCACGGTATCGAAGAAGATTAATTGATACATATCAACTAAATCAAATAAACCAGCCGTTGCTCATCTTTTATTCAATTGATGAGTTGATTCTCTCCTTTTACGTACCCATTATCTATGTAGACAACAAATAGATAATGTAATGTGAAGGAGAGTGCCTTATGCGTCTTGATAAATTTACTACCAAATTTCAAACAGCTATTTCCGATGCCCAATCGCTAGCATTGGGTCGTGATCACCAATATATTGAACCTGAACATATTGCGACTGCATTGTTAAATCAGCAGGGTGGTAGTGTACGCACTATTTTGCAAAAAGCTGGTGTCAATCTGAATGCGTTGCGATCAGGATTATCGCAAGCACTTGAAAAAATTCCTCGAGTGCAAGGTGCCGGTGGTGATGTCCAATTGGGCCGCGATACGACGGCATGCCTCAACTTGACCGATAAACTTGCACAAAAAAAACAATGATCAATTTATTTCTTCTGAATTGTTTGTGTTAGCCGCACTTGAATCTAAGACCCGTTTTTCCGATTTACTCGTCAGTGTCGGTGTGACAAAAGATAAACTGCAAAAAGCCATTGAAACGGTGCGAGGAGGAGAAAACGTTAATGATCCGAATGCAGAAGACGTGCGCGAAGCATTAGAAAAATACACCACGGATCTGACTGAGCGTGCCGAACAGGGCAAACTTGATCCGGTGATTGGTCGTGATGATGAAATACGCCGCACCATTCAAGTCTTACAACGTCGTACCAAAAACAACCCTGTGTTAATTGGTGAACCAGGTGTGGGTAAAACCGCCATCGCTGAAGGGCTTGCGCAACGTATTATCAACGGCGAAGTGCCTGAAGGAATGAAACACAAACGCGTATTGTCGTTGGATATGGGGGCATTGATTGCCGGTGCTAAGTATCGTGGCGAATTTGAAGAACGCCTCAAAGCCGTATTAAATGAAATGGCTCACTGTTCAATCACGCATAATTAATCAGTTCTAAAAATTCCTGCAAACATTGTTCCATACTTTTAAAGTTGCATAATATCAGCGGGTTAAGTGTTTTATGGCTAGTGCATAATTAGTTATGTGTAAAATAATCAGACATTTATCTGACAATTACACAAACACAATATTAATTTACTCCATCACTTGTGTTACATTATCGGCATAAACTAGACGAGAATGAATTATGTCCCCTGTTTCAAAGAAAGGTATTTACCTTTTACCAAATTTATTAACTACCGCTGGGTTATTTTCTGGCTTTTATGCTGTAGTGGCAAGTATGAATGGCCGTTTCGAAGCGGCTGCTGTTGCGATTTTTATTGCGATGATTTTTGATGGCTTGGATGGTCGAGTCGCACGGATCACGAATACCCAAAGCGAATTCGGTGCAGAGTACGATTCTATGGCTGATATGGTGTCGTTTGGCGTTGCTCCTGCATTAGTGGCGTATAATTGGGGCTTTGCTGATTTAGGTAAACTAGGTTGGCTTGCTGCATTTATTTATGTTGCCGGTGGTGCGTTGCGTTTAGCTCGATTCAATACTCAAGTGGGGATTGCAGATCAACGCTTTTTCCAGGGGTTAGCGAGCCCAGCCGCTGCCGGTGTGGTCGCGGGATTTGTGTGGGTGGCGCAAGAATATTCTCTGGCCTCGGATTATCTAAGTTGGATAATGGCTGGGATAACGGCATTGTGCGGTTTATTAATGGTCAGTAATTTTAAGTATAACTCCTTCAAAGAAGTTAATTGGGCAGGAAAGGTCCCATTTGTTGCGTTATTAATCGTCATGTTGGTGTTTGTTGTGGTTGCAACAGAGCCGGCACTGGTACTCTTTATCGTGTTTGCGCTATATGCCCTCGCAGGCCCGGTCAACACCTTCAGAAGCGTCGATAAAGTTCGTCTAGAAGATGTCGTTGGTGATACTGAGCATGACGTCGACGCAGAGTTTACACAAGATGAAAATAAGCATGATAAGTGATGCAAACAATGGTTACAGTTCTTTCTGGCTCGTTAACCATATAGACTAATCGATAACCTGGATGGCGAAGCTTAATTTTATAACAAGGCATTCGTGCATCCAGTTTTTCAGATTTAATGGTTGCCGCAAATAAACGTCTTTTAATTTGTGTTTTAAATTCACGGGCAATAAAAGGGATTAACTGTTTGTATTCGTTAAGTGCTTGCTCAAGAAACAGCAATTTATAAGTGTGCAATATCCACCTCCACTGTAGATTTCATATCTAACTGAGACTGTCTGGCATGTACTACTTTGATTAGTTCGGCGTTCTCTAAATCGTCTAACATTTTTTCATATAATTCTGCTGGTACACAGTAAAAGTGTGGTTCATTTCGGTTTAAAACAACCACTGGAAAGCCATCTCCTCTAGCGACAATGGCCGATGGGTTTTTCCTTAACTGAGATATGCTAGTGGTGCTTTGTGACAATATTGGTCTATTAGTTCGCATAACGTTATCCAGAATAGTTGCTCATAGTTAGTATTCGTTGAAAATTATTGATTTCTGTTTGATGAACTCATACTACATTTTGCTGCAATGGGTGATAACTGTCCTGCTGCCAAAACTGATCGATGAATACAGCAAGTATCTGTAATACCACAACAAATATCTCGATAAAATCTCATTTAATCGCGCATGTGTATCGATGCCATCATCGCAATTTATTTCCCTATGAATTTCGAGACCCATCCAATGTATTCTTAAATGTCCTTTAAACTGTAGCCTAAACAAGTACGCGATGAAGTCCTTTTTAGAGAGCATCAAATTCCTAGGAAATTAAAAAAGACTGTCGTCTCTAAATCTATAAAGCCATCTATCCCTTCACAGCCCATCTTAATTGATAATAAATGGTGCCCATTTGCCGGTTAAATAAGCAATTAAAAAATAGATCGCACTTTTTTGAAATTTTGTTCAGTTAAAGCATTGACTTATCGACCGGGTCGAGTAGAATGCGACTCCTCGTTGTGGAGAGGTGGGTGAGTGGCTGAAACCAGTTCCCTGCTAAGGAACCGTACGTTAACTCGTACCGAGGGTTCGAATCCCTCCCTCTCCGCCATTTGTTTGAATGGTTGAAGAGTACAACGAAATAGTTTTAGTGCGCGTGCGTAGCTCAGCTGGATAGAGTACCTGGCTACGAACCAGGCGGTCGGAGGTTCGAATCCTTCCGCACGCGCCAATTTATTTTGGATACGTTTAACAAAATGTATCAAGCTTTACTAATTGACCTATACTCTGTGTTAGTAAATGTTTATATCAGTTTTAGTGCGCGTGCGTAGCTCAGCTGGATAGAGTACCTGGCTACGAACCAGGCGGTCGGAGGTTCGAATCCTTCCGCACGCGCCAATTATAAACGAACCACCTTAATGGGTGGTTTTTTTATGTCTGGGATTTATGCTAACGCCCTAAGCCTCCATTCTAAAGCCCCCAACCCAACCAAAAAACTCGCAATCCGACCAATATCGTCTAATATTTACCTAGTTAAAGTGATTATTTATGCATAAATTCTGCATAATCGTAAATTGGTCTTACCATTTATTAATGGCTAACGGGATATTGATGGGATTTAATCTATCATTATGTTTTATATGGTTTTTATTTTAAGTGTTATACTTTTTTACACCTTGATAACAAATCTTTAGCGAATGTAAACTCATCAAAAAGTAGCAAATTGGTAAAAAAACATTGTGTTTTTATTCATAGATTGGTACAAAGTACGCACCAAAATAATGTGGAGTGTATTATGAATACACCAACTATGTCTGAACAGTTGCTTGAGGCGGCCTCACTTTTAGTGGTGGGTATGTCTAGCGTGTTCATATTTTTAAGTGTGTTGATTGTGAGTGTTAAGCTCATTACCAAATTTGTCGAGGCGTTTCCAGAGCCTGCAGCAACCACTTATGTGACGCCACGCTCAGTGCCTGCCGCGTCCAACCAAACAGCAAATAATTCAGCCAATCAAGCTGTGACTAATCAACAAGATGTGATCACCGCGATCACACACGCTGTGTCTGCCTATAGGCAGGGCAATCAGCAACCATCTAAGTAGGAACCACTATCATGACTAAACCATTAGCGTTAACTGAGCTAGTCTTACGTGATGCCCACCAGTCTTTATTAGCTACGCGTATGCGTATTGACGATATGTTACCTATTGCTGCAGAGCTGGATAAAGTCGGCTACTGGTCGGTTGAATCTTGGGGTGGGGCGACCTTCGATAGTTGTATTCGTTACTTAGGTGAAGATCCCTGGGATCGTATTCGTCAATTAAAAGCAGCCATGCCCAACACCAAACATCAAATGTTGTTACGTGGTCAAAACTTATTAGGCTATCGTCATTATGCTGATGACGTCGTATCGAAATTCGTAGAGCGTGCCCATACCAATGGTGTTGATGTATTCCGTATTTTTGATGCGATGAACGACGTACGCAATTTGGAAACAGCGGTCAAAACTGCCATCGAAGTTGGCGCACATGCTCAAGGGACGATTTCTTATACCGTCAGCCCTGTACATAATTTGTCATTGTGGTTAGATATGGCCAAACGCCTGGAAGATATGGGCGTTCACTCTATCTGTATCAAAGATATGGCGGGTTTGTTAAAGCCGTATGACTGCAAAGAACTCATCACCGAATTAAAGAAAACCGTCAACGTTCCAATTGCCATGCAATGCCATGCGACAACAGGTTTATCTACTGCAACATATCAAGTTGCCGTCGATGCTGGCATTGATATGCTGGATACTGCGATTTCCAGTATGAGTATGACTTATGGACATACTGCGACGGAAACCATGGTTGCGATCGTCGAAGGCACTGAGCGTGATACGGGAATTAATTTAGAAGGTTTAGAGGATATCGCCTCTTATTTCAGAGAGGTCCGTAAAAAATATGCTGCTTTTGAAGGTGCCTTAAAAGGCGTCGATGCACGCATCTTAACAGCCCAAGTACCTGGCGGCATGTTAACCAACATGGAAAGTCAACTACGTGAACAAAACGCGGCCGATAAAATGGATGAAGTACTTAAAGAGATCCCTCGCGTGCGTGAAGATCTTGGTTTTATCCCTTTAGTCACGCCGACCTCACAAATTGTGGGTACCCAAGCGGTCATCAATGTACTCACTGGCGAACGTTATAAGTCCATAACCAAAGAAACTGCAGGTGTTTTAAAAGGTGAATACGGTGCGACTGCTGCGCCGGTCAATGCCGAATTACAAGCCAAAGTACTCGGTGATGATAAACCGATTACTTGTCGTCCTGCTGATATCCTTGAGCCGGAGTTAGCTAATCTAGAAGCTGAATTAGACGAATTAGTCGCTGCTGAGAACGCCACCTTAGCTGAGCAAAAAGTGGATGATGTCTTGACCTATGCATTATTTCCACAAGTCGGATTTAAATTCATCAAAAACCGTCATAACCCAGACGCCTTTGAGCCTGCACCGGTTGCACCAGTGGAATCGCCATCAGGTACTGTGCAAACAGCGGCGGGCGAAGAATATTATAGTGTACGTGTCAACGGCACTGAGTACGCCGTTACGGTTGCTCCAGATGGTCAATTAACCGATGCTAAAGCGGTCAATGTAACCGTTATTGATGCCGGTGGTGTTGCGGCTTCCTCTACGGGCGCGGCCTCTTCAGGTGTTAGCGAAACCATCAATGCACCTCTTTCCGGTAACATCTTCAAGTTACTGGTGCGTGCTGGTGATCAAGTTAACGACGGTGACGTGGTGATGATTATGGAAGCGATGAAGATGGAAACTGAAGTCCGTTCTCAGCACACGGGTGTTGTGAGCACTGTCGACGTGGGTGAAGGCGATGCCGTGCAAGCGGGTCAAGCCATCATTACACTAGGATAACATCATGGAAAAAATGCAAATTTTATGGCAATCAACTTCCATACCTCATTTCGAAATGGGGCAAATTATCATGATGTTGGTAGGCTTTGGTCTGTTATACCTCGCCATCGTCAAAAAATTCGAACCATTGTTACTTTTGCCGATTGGCTTTGGTGCGTTGCTAACTAATATTCCGTTGGCTGGCTTTAGTGAAGCCGGTGGTTTATTGCACTATATCTACTACGTGGGCGTTGATACGGGGATCTTCCCGTTATTGATTTTCATGGGCGTGGGGGCGATGACAGATTTTGGGGCGCTAATTGCTAATCCTAAAACCTTGTTATTAGGCGCTGCTGCGCAGTTTGGTATATTTGCGACTTTGTTTGGTGCAATTGCATTGAATGCCGTACCCGGTTTTGAGTTTAGCCTACAAGATGCGGCTGCGATTGCGATTATCGGTGGAGCCGATGGTCCAACTGCGATTTTCTTAGCATCTAAATTAGCACCTGAGTTACTCGGTGCAATTGCTGTTGCTGCCTATTCATACATGGCCTTGGTACCGATTATTCAACCGCCGATTATGAAAGCGCTAACGACGCCAGAAGAACGTCAAATCAAGATGAATCAGTTACGAGTCGTGTCTAAACGCGAAAAAATCATTTTTCCGTTAGCCGTGTTGTTTTTGACTATATTGGTATTGCCAAGTGCAACGCCATTAGTTGGCATGTTCTGCTTAGGCAACTTGATGAAAGAGTCTGGTGTAGTAGACCGTTTGAGCAACACAGCACAAAACGAACTGATTAACATTGTCACCATTTTCTTAGGTTTAGCGGTTGGTTCCAAATTATCGTCAGAGGCTTTCTTGACGGTTGAAACCTTAGGGATCCTTGGTTTAGGTGCGGTAGCATTCTCAATTGGTACTGCTGCGGGCGTGATCATGGCAAAAATCTTAGGTAAGTTTAGCAAAGAGCCGATTAATCCATTGATTGGTGCTGCGGGCGTCTCAGCGGTGCCTATGGCTGCGCGAGTAGTCAACAAGGTGGGTCTTGAAGCTAATCCGCATAACTTCTTGTTAATGCACGCAATGGGCCCTAACGTGGCGGGTGTACTTGGCTCGGCGGTAGCAGCGGGTATCTTATTAGCTTTAGTGGGTCCGTAATTGCTAAGCTATCAAAATACAAAAACCGACATGACATAATTGAAGCGAACCCCGAAAGTTAGACAACACCTTCGGGGTTTTTATTATTAAAACTTCAACATCGAATTATGTGCATAGATCAGTTTTTGCGCACTTGGATGCTGGGGTGCTGCAAATAACGTTTCTGTGAGATTGCTCTCAACAATTTGCCCCCCGCTCATCACGATAGTACGGTCAGCCATGTGTCTTACTATACCTAAGTTATGTGAGATAAAAATAAAGGCTAAGCCGAGTTCTGCTTGAAGTTTTAGTAACAAGTTTACGGTCTGTGAGCGTACAGACGGATCTAACGCTGCAAAAGGCTCATCTGCCACTATCACTTGTGGATCCAAGATCAATGCTCTAGCCAATGCGACACGCTGTTGTTGACCATCTGAGAGCATGTGTTTATAAAAATAATAATAATCCGGCATCAAACCCACCAAAGACAAAGTGTGCATGACTTTTTCAAGCCGCATCGCTGGGCTCAATTGCGTATTTAAGCGTAAAGGTTCGTCCAGCATCGATCCAACTGAAATACCTGGGTTCAATGATTCTGCAGAATGGCGAAACACCATTCGAATATTATTAGCTCGTGCTTTTGATTGGTGTGTACCGATCGGCTGACCGTTGAGTATAATCTCTCCTGAGGAGGGTTTAACCGCACCGACAATCAATTTGGCTAATAACGATTTACCCGAGTCATTACTGCCGATAATCGCTAACGTTTCACTTTCGTTAACATGCAAATCGACAGGGCCGAGAACAAAGTCAGAGCGCGGACTAAAAAATTCCCAGCGTTTGGGTGGATTATAGGTCAGTTGTTGAATACGTAATAACGGTGTCATACCGGCTCCACATGCATAGGATAATGGCATCGATAGGTGTGCTGGTTGATCGAGCGTTCTGTCGGCATTTGCACACATTCTTTCGCAGCGCGAGGACAACGAGGGCCTAAACGGCAGCCAATGGGCAAATGTTGTAAAGTTGGGATGGTCCCATCCAGGGCGGCTAGCATTGATTTAGGTTTTAAATCAGGACTAAAACTAGGAGCACTGTCCATCAGAGCCTTAGTGTACGGATGCAAAGGGCGTCGGCGCATTGCTTTCATTTTACCCGATTCGACCGTTTGTCCACAATACAGTACCGTCATCGAGTGTGCCATCGCCGAAATTGCCAGTAAATCATGGCTCACAAACAAGATACTTAAGTTGCGGGTTTTATTTAAACGCGTAAACAACGCGAGGATTTGTTTCTTGGTGTTAGTTTCCATGCCTCGGGTGGGATCATCTGCAATCAACAAGGTAGGTTGTGACACTAACGCCATCGCAATCATGAATTTTTGGCAAATGTCGGCAGAGACCTCATGCGGGTATTTGTTAATACACCCCTCTACATTTTGAATACCCACTTTATGCAATATTTGATGGGAAATACTTAGACGTGATGCATAGCGCTGCCAAGAATATCGACCTTCGATAAACTCTCTAGGCACACTTTCGAGCATTTGATCTTTTAGTTTAGCGGAGGGATCAAGCGCTGCCATCGGATCTTGAAATATCACTGCAATGTCACGTCGCATAATTGCTTGGCGCTGTGCACGTGTCATTTTAATTAAATTTTGACCGCGCCACGTTAAGCGATCAGCCGTCACTATCCATTGAGGTGGCAACGCCCCTGAAATAGCACGGACAATCAAGCTTTTGCCTGAGCCAGATTCGCCGACAAGTGCGCGGATTTCATTTTCTTGGATAGTCAAACTGACTTTATCCAACGCCTTAATCAAGACCCCGTTACTTTCAATTTCTAAAGTAAGATTTTTGATATCAAGAATAATCATCAGTGCGTCAACCTATTGCGTAGTGCTGAGCGCAACCCATCACCCACGATATTAATTGAAAGCACCATTAAAAATATTGTTAATCCAGGTAATAAAATATTCCAAGGTGCGATATAGACGGTAGATAAACCGTCTGCAATCATGACACCCAGTTCAGGCATCAATGTTTGTGCTCCTAAATTTAAAAATCCCAACGCAGAGATATCCAAAATTGCGACCGAAATGGCGAAGGTCCCTTGCACTATTAATAATTCCACCATGTTAGGTAAAATATTATACAAAAATACTTGGGTCAAATTGGCACCATCAAGACGCGCCGTTTTAATATAATCTTTGTTCATCTCTTCACGAACAAAATCCCGTGTCAAATGAACAAATCGTGGCACTAATGCCAAGCCAATAGCTAACATCGCATTAGTTAAACCGGTGCCTAATATTGCCACAATAATAATTGCGATTAACAATGTCGGAGTCAGCATTAAGATATCTAAAACGTGGTTAATGAAACTCGACCGTAGCCCTTTTGACATACCCGCCACAACGCCCATTGCAACACCTAAACCAAGGGCAATAAACACAGTTACAATACTTGAAAAAAGTGTGACTTGGGTACCATAAAACAAGCGTGTCAACATATCTCGACCCAGGGCATCTGTCCCTAGCACATGCAATATACTGCCATTATCGTCCCATGCCGGGGGAATCAACAACATATTGGTGTATTGGGTTGTCGGTGCATAAGGACTGAGTACGGGGCCCGCAATGGCTACAATAATAAATAGGGTCAATATCACCAAGCCAAACACAGCAACATGGCGCTGTTTGAATTCACGCCAAGTCGCCATTAACGGTGTTGGATGGAGTTCTTCTTCGTACAAATTAGCGTCGAGCATAAGCAAACCTATCTCGGGTGGGATCAATCAATTGACTGATGCATTCTAAACTCATGGTAATAATTACCACCACCACAGACACTAACAGCATACCGGTACGAATTGCTGGATAATCTCGCTCATAAATAGCTTGAATTAACCAATCGCCGATTCCGGGCCAAGAGAAAATGGTTTCTACTATCATCACATTGGTGACTAAGGTGGAGATCTGCACGGCGAGGATCGGTAATACTGGCAACAAGGCGTTGCGTAAAACATGCCTAAAGAAAATCGTCTTGCCAGGTAATCCGCGTGTTTGCGCCGATTTGATGTATTGTGTTTCTAATACATCAGCGACAGAACGTCGAGTTGTGCGTAAAAACACAGCGAAGGCAATAAACGACACGGATAATGTAGGTAAGATTAAATGTTGCAGCGCATTGTTAAAGGCAAAGCGTTTGTTTTCAATGTCAGAGACTAAAATATCCACTAAAATAAATCCACTATAGTGAGGCACATTAAATAACAAGCTCAAGCGACCTGACATAGGTAACCATTGCGCTTGTAAACTAATTAACAGAATAAGTAATAATGCGAGCCAAAAAACAGGAAATGAGTACATGATCATACTGGAGGACATGAATATATTATCGATTTTTTTGTGGTAATTCATACCCGCCAAAAAACCTAATGGGATCCCCAATATTAACGCGATAGTAACGGCGTAAATACTTAACTCCAATGTTGCCGGTAATAAGCGCATGATATCTTGATACAAAGGTTTGCCGGTAGCAAAGCTCACCCCCCATTCCCCTGCGAGTAAAGCTTGCACGTAATACCAAAACTGCATGAATATATTGGTTTGTTGACTGGTCAACATTAATAACGGTTGGCTGTCTAGTGTATTCGTCCCCATCAAATTGGTGATGGGATCACCGGGGAAAAAATAGGCTAAACCAAAGGATAACATGACCAGTATCAGCAAGGTGAGGAACGTTAAATTAAAATACCGAATTAATGTCGTAATCATGGTCGAACCTCATCGTTCACAACTACCGCGGAAGAGGTCACCGATGGCGTTGGTGAAGGGACCGTTTTGGTCACACCTTCAAAGCGAATACTGCCATAAGGATTGATCGACAAACCTTGTAATGCTGCATTTTTGACTTGGTAACGATTAGCATGGGCGATGGGCAGTAATGGTATTTCTTTAGCGATCATGTTGTTTGCCTTCGCATACAAAATGGCACGTTTATCTTCGTTAGAGATTTTAATCGCTGTGTTGACTAGGGCATCAAATTCAGGGTTGCACCACATCGCACGATTCGTTCCTGAAGGGATCGCATCACAACTGAGTAAGGGACGATAGAAGTTATCGGGGTCACCGTTATCAGCGGACCAACCAATCAATACGCTATCGTGTTCACCTTGATTTAATTTGTCACGAAAGGTATTCCAATCATAGGTTACGATAGTGGCATCGATATCGACGGCTGCAAGATAACTTTTGATTAACTTTGCCATACGCAGCGCATCAGGATTATAAGCACGTACTACTGGCATTGCCCAAATGGTCATTCTAAAACCTTTAGCAATACCGGCCTTGTCTAATAGTTCACGAGCGCGCATCGGGTTATAGTTAATTTCTTTTATATCATTATTGTAAGCCCAAGATGAGGGTGGGATTAATGAGCGTGCACGTGACGCCGAATTGAAATACACGGCATCAAGAATCGAATTTTTATCAATCGCCAAGGCTAAACCACGGCGTACATCAGCTTGATCGAATGGCGGTTTGGCGGTATTAAATGCCCAAAATCCAACATTTAAGCCAGGTGCTTCTTCTACCACGATATTTGGATCTGCTTGCATGATGGTGATTTCTGCCTGCGAGGGATATGCAATAGTGTCACACTCTCGTGTGCGGAGTTTGGCAAAACGAATCGAGCTAGATGGCGTAATGTCATAAATAAGTTGATCTGTTAACGGCACATTTTTCCAATACTGAAGATGCGGGAGTAAGCGGATGAACTGATTTTTTTGGTACTCATCAAATCTAAATGGTCCGGTTCCAATCGGATAAAAATCAATCCTCTCTGGCTGCTTGGTGAGCATCAAATATTCACCATATTGCTGGGACAAGATCACTGCAAAATCGGTCGCTAAATTGGCTAAAAATGATGAGTCGCGTTCAAATAATTCGATTTCAATGCGGTAACCGTTAATGCGCTCGATACTCGCAATGGTGTGGGCTAAATTAAGGCTCGAAAAATACGGGTAAGTCGCATCGTTCACATCATGGTAAGGGTGGTCATCATTTAACCAGCGCTGAAAACTAAAAATAACATCATCAGCATTAAAATTACGGGTGGGAGTAAAATAGTCTGTTTGATGAAATTTCACATTGCGACGGAGTTGAAAGGTATACGTTAAGCCATCATCAGACACTAGCCAACTACTGGCTAATCCCGGTTGAATTCGACCAGTACTAGGATCAAACTCTAATAAACGACTGTATATTTGATGGGCACTCACATCTGCAGTGGTCGAGGACGTATCTAACTGGGGATTAAAAGAGCTCGGATTACTTTCGGAGCAGTAAATGACGCCAGCAGGCGCAGTAGCGGAAATACTCGAGTCAGTGCATCCCGTCGACAGCGCAACAAACAACGCAACGAAAAAAGTAACTAACAGCCGTAATCTGGCTGTGTTATTAAAACTGATAAGCCGATTGGCTAATTCGCTCATGAGTGACTCTCTTGACCTTCATCTAATAGGCTGTATTTTTTTAAATATCCACGCAGTTGATGGTAGGTTAGCGATAATTTTTCAGCGGTTTTCTTTTGATTATACTGACTGTCTTTAAGTGCTTGTTTAATCATATTAATTTCAAATGCTTGCGAACGGGCTTTTAAATCTAAAGGAAACGTTAACGAACCGCTATTGTCGGTCGGTTGACTGCTCAATGTCAACGGTTGATGCACAGTATTTACTATACTGTGAGTCAATTGCGATGGAGGGGGGGGGGCATTGACTTGATTTTCAGTCGCAGTGCGTAATACCTGTGGTGAGGGTACGGTAATGCGCTGCTGTGGTCGAAAGACTGACTCGAAAGGGTCAAGGACTATCTGATGCACCGGAACATGGGCGTTGTTGTTGCGATAGACAGCGCGTTCTACCACATTTTTTAACTCACGCACATTGCCTGGCCAGGCATATTGCATTAACGTATCCTGCGCTTTGCTGCTAAAGCCACTAAATAATTCCATTTCTAGTTCACGTGCCATATTGATGGCAAATTGTTCAGCCAAAATCATGATGTCTTCAGGGCGTTCACGTAAAGGCGGGATAGTGATCACATCAAAGGCCAAACGGTCTAATAAATCCGCTCTAAATTCGCCATTGGCAGCGAGTGTAGGTAGATCTTCATTGGTTGCAGCCACTAAGCGCACATCGACTTTGACAGTCTTGGATCCGCCAACACGCTCAAATTCACCGTATTCCACCACTCGCAGAAGTTTTTCTTGGATCATGGCAGAGGTATTGGCTAATTCATCTAAAAATAACGTGCCATTATGGGCAATCTCAAAGCGGCCTTCACGGCGTTTACTCGCTCCGGTAAATGCACCTGCTTCATAGCCAAATAACTCACTTTCGAGTAAGCTTTCGTTTAATGCTGCACAATTAAGTTTTTGATAGTGCTGATCCCATCGAGTCGACAGATAGTGCAAACGCGCAGCGATGAGTTCTTTACCTGTACCGCGCTCACCAATGACTAATACCGGTTTGTTGAGAGGCGCGATTTGTGATACTTGCTCGAGTACCTCTAAAAAGACATTAGCTTGGCCAATCAAATTATCTTGTTTGCGAAACCGGCTCATGGAAAACCTTATGATTTGGTCATTTAGACTAAATATTAGTGTAATTCATTAAAGGGTAAAAAGGCGAATTGTTTTTAATTTTTTATTTATTGTTTATTATCAATAGCTTGAGCTGTTATGTTGAGTTGGCACGATAGTTGGATACAATATAAGTAGTTCACTGAGGAGTAACTTATGAGTATATTTTCACGTTTCACCGATATCATTAATTCTAATATCAATGCGATTTTAGACAAGGCCGAAGATCCACAAAAAATGGTTCGCCTAATTATTCAAGAGATGGAGGATACATTGGTTGAGGTGCGTTCCGCTTCTGCCAAAACTATCGCCACCAAAAAAGATATCCAAATGCAGATTGATAAGTTGCAATTTCAAGTCAATGATTGGTCTGCAAAAGCGGAGTTAGCGATAACTAAAGACCGCGAAGACTTAGCTCGCGCTGCATTACAAGAGCGCAGCAAGTGTAACGACACGGCGCTAGTATTGACCAAAGAGTTGGACAATATCGATACGCAGTTATCGAAGCTACAATTAGAAACGGGGCAGTTACAAGAAAAGTTAGCGGATGCCAAAGCGCGCCAAAAAACGATCTTGTTACGTCAAGCTACCGCGACGTCACGTCTTGATGTGAAAAAGACGTTAGATAGTTCTAAAGTAGAAGATGCGATGGGACGTTTTGAGCAGTACGAACGTAAAATCAATGATATTGAAGCGCAAGTTGATGCGTATGACTTGGGAAAAAAATCACTGAATGATGAATTCGCTGAGCTGCAAGCCGATGATAAAGTCGAAGATGAATTAACGGCACTTAAAGCCCAATTAGCAAAAAAAGCCAAAGTAGAAAATTAGACAATTAAAGAGTCAAAGAGGAAAAGA